>Ga0209702_10003537_pt1 | contig 24393 bp, 18 predicted proteins | sample FRY01_FD_187210 | JGI IMG/M metagenome (GOLD analysis project Ga0209702, IMG submission 187210) | Freshwater microbial communities from Lake Fryxell liftoff mats and glacier meltwater in Antarctica - FRY-01 (SPAdes) (version 2) | ecosystem: Environmental > Aquatic > Freshwater > Ice > Glacier... | reverse complement strand
GGAGCGCTGGCTTCTACTTGGGCAGAGAATTTAGCGCTTTGTAAAGTATTACCATCTAAGTTGAGCAATAAACCAGTAGGGTGGTGGGTGCTATCGCAAGTAATAAAAGCTACGTTATTGGCTAATAGTTTTGCTAATAATGCTTGAGTGATAGTAATTTGCTGATGGTCAATTATTAATACCCCAATATCTTCAATAGGCACTTGTTTAATTTCACCAGTTTCGGGACTTTCAAAAACCAGTTGCTCATTTTTTGTTTTAAGATAGGCGGGGGTACCGAAATATAGTGTTCGTTTTATCATTCGGTATGGTTAGTATAAACAATTTTATTTAGAGTAAGTCAATTGTAACTATAAAAGTGAATCATTTTTTTAAATTTACTCATTTTCTAAAAATAATTTCTCCATCTGGTTTTATTGTAAAGTCTTTGCCTTCAATAAGAAAGTTAAGATTACCTAGTGACAATTTAACTTTTGGCCAAGGAGAATCATAGTTAACAGATGAAAATCCATTATAGATTGATTTGCCATAAATTTCTTCAAGTGCTTTTAGTTCATTGTCACTTCTTGCATCAATGTGATAACCAAAAACAATTCTTCCGTCTTTCTCAAACTTAATTATTCGGTAAAGCCTTTTTGATAAATCTTTGATACTTAAATCTTTTAACTCATCAGGATTATTTTCTTTATAAAATAAAACTTTAATCCCAGCTTTAAGAATAAAATATAGTTGAACTTTATCTCCTTTTTTGTTAAAATCAAGCTCTTTTTCAACTACTAAATCTTTTGAATCACTTAGTTGATGCAAAACAGAAGTATTAAAAAGATTCAAAAGAATAAACTTTCTTTCAATCTTATTTTTAATAATACCTTGATAAAGTGCATAAGCATGGTTCTCTCCATTCTTAGCCCAATAGTCATTTTTATATTCTTTGCTTGAAAGATTTGTTTGCTTTTTTATTGATAATGGTTCTGTTACATCATCAGCGAAGCATCTTACATGACGCATAATGTGCACCTTTTCACCACTCTTCTTTAACATCCAAATACCGCCATCTTCTTTTATGGTTTTATCTAAATTTCTACCATTCATTTGAGAAATGAAGATGGTTTTTAAATGTGGGTCAACAATTGAATCAACTTTTAAATCTTTGGTTATTTCTTTCCTTACTACAAAAGCAAAACCATTATTCTTTTCCACATACTCCCAATTGCCTTCTGCATCTTTAATAGATCTATTATTCTCGTCTCTTTTTACCAACTTTATTTTGCCGTAAAAAGTATCAAGATGCAATTGCCCCCTAATACTATCACCCTTTGCCCATTTCTCTTTGTTGTTTCCGTTTTCATCTTTTAAAATTACCCCCTGCTTATTCCTTAGTAATACTTTGTTACCTCTAATTCGAACACGCCTTACCCCCGGCGTTAAAGCTTGGTCTTTTGTAATATTATTGATCAATATTTTTTCTTCGATTTCCTCAATGAACCTATTTTTAAAGGCACTATAGGGTTTGGTTGTGTATTGATTTCTTGTTGTTTCATAATATGCAAAGGATTTTTTAAGGATTTCTTCTCTTTTTACATCAACAGGAATTAATGTAAGTACAGCAGCATCCTTTGCATGATGGCTGTGTTTACTACGGTCTTTCTTTTCATCTTTAGGCTGAACGCCATAAATTTTTCTGAATGCAGCAGTTGTTGTTCCTTTTTGAACACGCACAGTATTAAAGACAGTACGCAAATAATGATAGGCATATTTAGAAATAATTTGTGTGTCTGTTAGTTGACTGTTTTTAAATCCGCTTTTTACTTCTGTCATTGTAAAACGGCTCAACTTATTGTACCAATAATCCAATTCAAAACGCCATAAATGCCTTTGACGAATGGCTTTGTCTTTTTGGTCTTTGGTAGATGCCTGTTTCGATTTCTTGTTCCAGTATTCAATATTAGTTTTTATATCTTCTACTTTTTGCCGCCATTTTTCTAGCCTTGGTTTTATAGCGTAATATAAGTTGCCATTTATTTGTGCATCTTCCTCATAGTTAGGCAAAGCTGTTGGTATTTGATTTTTCTTGACTGTTCTATTATAAACAAAATCACAAACAGTGAGGTTAGCTAATGAGTTGTCGAATGATATGCTTCTAGGAATAGTATGCTCAAAGTCTGTATTGTTTTCTGCAAATAAATCTAATATTCCAATATTTCTTCCTGTATAGAAACATTGACATTCCTGCTCTTTCCAAAGCCTATATTTCTCAATCATTTCCTTTGCCGCTGTTACTTGTTTATATACTTTAGACTTCGTATTTGCCCACTCGTGTTTTGAGTATTCAGACTTACCTTCATTTACTTCATCTTCATTTAATTGCTCAAACCATAATCGGAACTTATCAATATCCTCATCATTTTCTGGGTCTACTTTGCTAGAAGGTATTTGTTTTAGAAGTTCTATAATTGCATTTGCAAACTCCTTGTTTTGTTCTTGCCTGTTCCGTTGGTAAGTTTCTATTGCCCACCTCATGTTTGCATCGTTTAAGTCACGAGCAACTTCTACCACAATTTTAGTTTCTTCATCTATTTGATCTGTAGCAATCAGGTAATTGACTAGTTTTCGTAATTCGTATAAAGTACGCATAGCCATTGGGTTCTTAAATGCTCCAGTTTTAGGGCTTTCTAATAAAGTAAGATTAGCTTTATAAGCCTCATAATACTTTTCTTTAGCAGGTGGATATATATTTATTTGTGAAGGATGGTAAAGCTTCTTTAATTTCTTATCTGATAACATAAATGTATCTGCAAGAACAGTTTTTAATGTGTCAAGAAGATGTGGCAGTTTTCTGAATTCACGTTTAGTATCATTAAAAAATGATTGATAAATATTTGTTATAAAGTCAATGGTTTCTAATTTTACATTGAGAGGTTTTTCATTCCAAGTTCTATTGCCATAAACTTCAATACACTCTATGCTTACTTGTTCTTTATCATCACTCTTTAGTTGGTAATCATAATCTCTATCTGCAAACTTGTATTGGTTTTCTAATGCTTTATATTTTGCAATTAGGTTGTTTGCAATTCCTAATTTTTTCTTTTCCTCTCTATTACTGTCAATTACTTCTTTAATGTTTTCTTTTAAGCTGCTACCGCTTTTTTGCCATATTTCAGTTCCCAAAACATCTGGCATTTTTGCCAACAACACAGCTTCAGTATAAATCAAACCTTCTTTCAAAAAAGGTAAAATATTATTGATTGCTTTTAGACTCAACATACTATAAGCAACAGGCATCTTATACCAAAGAGTTACAAACTTTTCAGCTTTTTCTAATAATTCTAATTTTTCAATTGCAAATGCACTAACATCGTCTTCATCTTCAAAAGAGAACAGAACATGCCATATATCTTCTACATCGTAGAAATCTTTGTGCATTTTTCTTTTTTCATTGGCTGTATGTAGTTTTTGGTATTCCATCCAATTATTTCCGAAAATATCTTGAAGCCTTGCAGAAACTGGGCAAGCAGAAACATTGGTTTTGTCCTTGTAATTGAATTCCCAATTATCGTGTTGATTATGCTTTTTGATGAAGATTCTCAAATCGCTAAAGTCAAAATCACTCACTCGTAAAAACTTTTCTTTATAAAGAAGTTGCCTTAATGCAAATGGAATCTTTTCCCATTTACTTTCTTTGTCGTCTTTAATTCTATACTCAATTGTGTTTAAGAATGCCCAAGCCCTAAATGCTTCAAAAGATGGGTGACTGACTGGACAACGATATTTATTTGTTTCTAAAGTACATTTTCCAATACTACCTTTTTGGGAACGTAATGGACGTTGCCAAAAGATGGCAGACTTGCTAATCTCTTTTCTAAATAAGGTAATAAATGAAATGCCTTGCAAGTCGAAAATTTGTTTTACTTCATTTTGCAGTTGTTTGCGAATAACATGCTGGTGCAAATTCTTTCTGATGCGTATACCCAGTTTTTCTTCCATTGCAAAGGCAGCACCAGCAGTTGTTACTTCATGTTTTGCCATTAGCTTTTCAATAAATTCTGCTCTCTTTTTTTCAGCACCAATTAAGTCATCTTCACTAATATTTTCTTCTTTATCCTGAACTTTTTTACTGCTTTTAAATCCTCTATGCTGTGCAATATGGTATAAAGCCCTGCCAATCTTATATCTATTTACTTGACTTTCTAAATCTAGTTTTATTGTTACAAGTTCCAACCTTAATTGATAAGGACTTATGTAATCAGGTTTACCATCTCCATCAAAATCTAATTTTATCCAGTTATTGAAGGTGGTGTTATTAAGAGGATATTTTCTTCCAACACCTTTTTCATATTTTCTCCATTGATTAAGTTCATCAATTGAAAGTGGGCAATACATATTGGCAACCAATATTTCTAAGGTAGCCCATAACTTGTACTTATGAGCTTGGTATCTCCTTCTTAACGAACGGTTTTTGGTTCTTTCTGCAGCATAGGAATACTCTATTCCTTTTACCTCACCAATACCCTTTTGAAATGTAATTACACCAAACTTTTCAATTTGATTTTCTTGTATAGATGTATTTCTAATTGCCCAACCAATTGAGTTTGTTCCTAAATCAAGACCTAATATTTTTTCCATTATTTTGTTTTATTAAAAGCTAGATGCTATATTTACTATTGAAAGACTTATCACAATAAGGCTATAAGCCGAAGAAATTCTAAGCCCTGCGTACTCCGTGGGGCTATTTTTATTCTTCATTAATCTTTATACTTCTTTCTTTCACAATTACTGACCAACTAATGGGGATTCTAAATCTACTTAACTTTTTTTAAATTACACAAAATGTATTTATAGCTCCGGGTGACAAATAATCAACCGCCCCAATGCTTTCTTTCATGAAACTAAATAATTTAGTAATTTGTTTTATATTTGAATACTCAATATTTAAAACTACCAGATTTAAAATTATTTGAAAGTAAGCAGGTCCGTTATTAATGGGTGCATAAGGAGCAACAACAGCCTATGTAATGATTTTTAGATGGTTCAAACAAAGCGTTAAAACAACCATAAGGCAAGCAAAAGCGATAATTATTTCAATTTACACTTGCTGTTAACTAAAAAATAAATACCTTTGCAGTGGAAATGACTTTTACAGATAAGAAATTAGAGAAACTGGCTAACGATGACAGGAAGATGCTGAAAGAGTTAGGTAAAATTCGGGCAGAAAAATTCAAGTCAAGGTTGGCACAATTAAGATTTGCCAATAACCTTGAAGATTTAAGAAGCTTGCCAGGAAATTATCATGAGCTTACAAGTAACAGAAAAGGGCAATGGACTTGCGACTTAGACCAACCTTACAGGTTGATTTTTACACCTCAGGAACATCCCATTCCGACAAACAAAGATGGCAAATACATTTGGTTGGAAATTAAAGCGGTAGAAATAATTGAAGTTATAAACTACCATAAAGAAAAATAATCATGGCATTACAAAATCAATATTTCCCTCAGTCAGTGCCTCATCCAGGCGAAACTTTAGTTGAAAAGTTAGAAGAGATGGGCATGGGTCCAAAAGAGTTTGCACTACGAACAGGCAAGCCCGAAAAAACCATCACAGCCATTCTTAAAGGCGATAGTTCCATTACCCCCGATATGGCAGTTCAGTTTGAAAATGTTACTAAGATACCTGCACATTTTTGGATGAACCACCAACGAGGCTATGATGAATACATGGCAAGAGAAAAACGCCAAGCAGTAATTGAACAATCTGTTGTATGGACAAAGAAGTTTCCTTTAGCAGAAATGATTAAAAAAGAATGGTTGCCCCAAGCGGCCACCATACAGGAAAAAACAATGGCAATGCTTGCCTTTTTCGGTTTCTCCAATCATTCCGCATGGGAAGATTATTATTTCAAACAACAACTAAAAGTTGCTTTCCGTATTTCGTTGGCTGACACCGCCGAGCCTTATGCAATATCAGCATGGCTGCGTAAAGGAGAATTACAGGCAGCTGAATTACAGGCAAAAGAATATTCAGAAAAGACCTTTAAAGAAGCATTGCCTCAGCTAAAAAAAGTAATGGCAAAGCACCCTGCAAACTTCTTTAATCAACTCCAAAATATTTGCTTAAAAGCAGGTGTAAAAGTGGTACATACACCAACCTTACCTAAAGCCCCAATTTGCGGTAGTACACGATGGCTCAATAATACACCACTCATTCAATTAACAGGCAGGTACAAGCGTAATGACAGTTTTTGGTTTACATTCTTTCACGAAGCAGGGCATATACTATTGCATGGCAAAAAAGATATTTTCTTAGAGAAGGTTGAGTATTCTGATAAGGACAAAGTGAAAGAAAAACAGGCAGATGAATTTGCAGTAAAATGGACTTTAACAGAGGAGGAGGAAGCAACAATATTAGAAGCTGTTCCACTTACTGAACAGGTCATAAGAAATTTTGCAAATCAATTCAATACACATCCTGCCATAATTATTGGCAGATTACAATACAAAAAATTAATCCCTTACTCATTAGGCAGAGAATATTTTGAACCTGTAATATTTGAATAAACAACAATGACAGTATCACTTGGTGCAGTACCCGAAGAAGGAGCATTAATAATAAAAATAAATTCAGCAGATACACCACGTTTTCACAACCCCAAAATAAGTAACCCAAAATATAAACCTCATAGAAAATATTTAGATAGCGGGATTCTGAATTTATTCAACTTTTTTTAAATAATCAAAAGCGTAATAATAACCAACCACTAATGACTCCCTTCGGCCTCAGCCTCTTCGACCATCGCCTAAGGCGAGGCAGGCAAGCTCCCCGCAACAAGCGAGGCAAGCAGGTTGAAATTCTACCCCTCCAAAGCCTTGTTCAAAAAATCTAACAATGGTTTCATTGTTGCAAAGGCTTCATTAATTTTCTTCACCAAATTTTTATCAACTAAGTCTGCATCCGAAATAGGAACCGATGCTACCCAACTCTTCATTTTTAGATACTCAATAGCTGGATTATCCTTTTCATAGCCCTTTGGTTCTCTTACTAAACTATTGGCCATTTCATTGGAGAGTTTACCAAATAATTGTTTGAATTTTTTATTACCAATGATCTGCTGAAACTCCTCCCAGTTATAATCTATCTCTTGTCGCACTTTTTTTATTTGATCCGTTTCTCCACCATACAATCCTCCACCTACAAAACTTTTTCCTCCGGGCTCACAATGAAAATAGTATCCTGCTAAAAATGATTTCTTTCCGCCCTTTACAAAATATGCAGCCATGTTACTTTTATAAGGTGCCTTGTTTTTACTAAATCGTACATCTCTATTTATTCTAAACATGCAATCCTTATTGGTAAGCATTGCCAATGCCGAATCTTTTTTACTGTAACTATGTAAAATTGAATTAACCAATTCGGTAAAATCAGCTTTTGCTATTTCATAGATTTTTCTGTTGGTATCAAACCACTCTTTGCTATTGTTCTTTTTTAAATTAATTAAAAACTTAAGTGTAGAATTTGCTAACATTTTTTATTTTTATTTCTAATGACTAATGCCACACAGTCGTCTGCGAGAAACTATGCGGAGAAAATTTTTAAAACAGCTTATTATTCATGAGATTTCTCTTCCACTTTCAGTGGCATTCGAAATGACGTAATCCTTTAATGCCCAATGCCCAATGCCCAATGCCCAATGCCCAATGCCCAATGCCCAATGCCCAATGCCTAATGCCCAATGCCCAATGCCTAATGCCTAATGCCTAATGCCTAATGCCCAATGCCCAATGACTAATGCCCAATCAACTGAATAAACTCTTCCTCCGTTATAATCTTTACTGTATTAATTTTTTTTGCTTTCTCCAACTTACTTCCCGCATCTTCTCCCACTACTAAATAATTTAATTTACTGCTTACTCCGCCAACAATTGCACCGCCTTTGGCTTCTGCCATAGCCTCTGCTTCTGACCTTTTTAATTTGCTCATAGTTCCTGTAAACAAAAATGTTTGTCCACTTAAACTACCACTAACAATTGGTTCTCTTTTTTGGTTCACTAATTGCAATCCTAAAAGCTCCAACTGATGCAGCATTTCAATATTTTGTGCATTGCTAAAAAACCCCTGAACACTTTTAGCCACTTTAACGCCAACATCATCTAATAATAATAATTCCTCTTCTGTTTTATTTTTAAAATCTAATAAATGCTTGACCGAATTTGCCAATGTTTTTGCAGTAGTCTCTCCAACAAAGCGAATGCCCAATGCATAAATTAACCTAAACAATGGTTGCTGTTTACTTGCTTCAATTGCAGTAAACAAATTATCAATAGATTTTTTTCCAAAACCCTCCATTCCACTAATCTTACTTTCATTGTTCTTTAAATCATACACACCGGGTATATCTTTTAATAAACCTAACTCATAAAATTTTCGCACATTGGCTTCTCCAAAACTTTTAATATCCATTGCGTCTTTACTCACAAAATGAATTATTTTTTCTACCACTTGTGCCTCACATTCAATATTTATACATCGCCAAACTGCTTCCCCTTCCTCCTTAAATAAATTACTTGTACAAACAGGACAAGCTGTAGGAAATACAATTGCTGTTTCTGTACCAGTTCTTAATTCTGGTAATGATTTTACAATTTGTGGTATTACATCTCCAGCGCGTTCTATTAATACCTGGTCTCCAATGTGTAAGTCTTTTTGCAAAATATATTCTTCATTGTGTACCGATATGCTAGATACTGTTACGCCTCCTAAAAATACCGGTGTTAGTTTTGCAACTGGTGTAACAGCACCTGTTCGGCCCACCTGAAACTCAATACCAATAAGCTTTGTAGTAGCTTGCCTTGCTTTAAATTTAAATGCAATTGCCCAACGTGGGTGATGCGATGTCATGCCTAGCCGATCTTGTAACTCTATACTATTTACCTTTACCACCATACCATCTATCTCGTAAGGCAATTCATCTCTTTTTGCTTCAAACGCTAAGCAATAATCAATCACTCCTTCAATACCTTGTACCACTTTCTTTTCTGCCTTTGGCGAACGAAACCCTAAATCCCATAACAAATCTAATGATCCAGCATGGGTTAATAATTGTTCCGATACTTTTCCATTTTTATCTGTTGCTACATAACTCACATGGTATAAAAACGCATCTAAATTTCTTTCAGCAACTTCTTTAGGGTTCTTCATTCTTAAACTTCCTGATGCTGCATTTCTTGGATTAGCCAATGGCGATAGGCCCTGTTCAATTAATTGCTGATTGTATTGTTCAAACGATTTTTTATTCAAAATAATTTCACCCCTTATTTCTATTTGCTCAATTCCTTTTGATAAAAAAGGTGCTGATAAAGGAATTGAGCGTATCTGTTTAATATTTTGGGTAATATCTTCTCCCTCCACTCCATCACCCCTTGTGGTACCTCTTAACAATAAATCATTTTCATAAATCAATGAAATACTTGCCCCATCAAATTTAGGTTCTACACAATAATCAATCTCCAATAATCCACTTAGTTCTCTAGCTTTTCTATCAAAATCGGTTAAATCTGCGGCATTATAACTATTGTCTAAACTTAACATCGGTACTAAATGCGGTACTGTTGTAAATCCTTGGTTTAAACTGCTACCCACTCTTTGTGTGGGAGAATCTGCAGTAATTAATGCTGGCTGTTCTTTTTCTAGTAAAACCAATTGTTTAAATAATTGATCATACTCAAAATCTGCCAATAATGGTTCGTTTAACACATAATAACGGTATTCATGAAAACGCAATACTTCTTTTAACTGACCTACTAATTTTAAAGAATTTCCTGATTGGCTATTGAGTAGTAATTGTGTAGTTAATTGGTGTAAAACGGCATGCTGATCTGGTGTATACATATTTCTTACTTGGTTTTATAAAGATAAATCCTAAACTTTGTATCTTGTAAAACGATTGTATAGGGCAATATCTCCCTTTTTTCTAACGTATTTCATTATGAAGATAAATCCTGTTCATGCTGATGCTACTCATCAGTTGATACAAGACGCTGTGCCATTGGTTCATTCATACCCAAAGGTTGCCATAACAGTGGATTGTGTAATTTTTGGTTTTGAAGAAAATAAGCTAAAGATTTTATTAATAAAAAGTGATCTGGCTCAATATGAGTCGAAACTTTCTTTATTAGGAGATTTTGTTAGAAATAATGAAGAGTTGGACCATGCTGCTAGTAGGGTATTAAAAGAACGTACTGGAATGACCAATATTTTTCTAGATCAGGTTCGTGTTTTTGGTAAACCTGAACGCCATCCTGGCGGAAGGGTTATTACCATTGCTTATTGCTCATTGCTCAATATTCAACATCACGCACTAAAAATTCATGAGCATGAATTAAATTGGGTAAGTTTTTCTTCTGTAAAAGAAATGGCATTCGATCATAAAGAAATTGTAGATGTATGCTACCAATGGCTTCAAAAACGAATTCAAGAACATCCTTTAGGGTTTAATTTGTTGCCAGAAAAATTTTCATTAAGAGAGCTCCAAAATTTATATGAAGCCATTTTAGGTGTTTCATTAGATAGAAGAAATTTTAGGAAAAAGTTTGCATCAATGAATTTACTAATTGATACCAATGAAATGGAACAAGACGTATCTCACCGCCCTGGTAAATTGTATAAATTTAACTTCGAAAAATATGCAAAAAGCAAAAGAAAATGGGTAGGTATTGATTTTTAACCAATTCTCCCATTGTTCCATTACTTTTACCCAAACACTATTATATGTTGCATTCCATGACTGGTTACGGCAGAGCTGAGAAAGCTATTGGAGATAAAAACTTTTTAGTTGAAGTAAAATCCCTCAATGGAAAACAGTTCGATTTAAGATTGAATATGCCATCCTTACTAAAGCCTTTTGAATTTGAAGTTCGTAATTGCTTAAATGAAGGTTTGCAAAGAGGAAGCGTAGAATGCAATATCTCTATCAAGTCTAATGGATCTAATAGACCAGTAACCATTAACACCGAACTTGCAAAAGCGTATTATTTACCTGTAGCGGCATTAGCAGATGAATTGAATTTAGAAAAAGGCGACATATTAAGCACTATACTTAAGCTACCAGAAGTGATTACAGCTTCAACCGAAATACTTAATGATACAGAGTGGAATGGTGTTGAACAATTAATAAAAGAAGCTATTGGCTATTTAAATGCACATCGATTAGATGAAGGAAAATCTATTGAAAAAGATTTATTGCTCCGATTAACCAATATTGAAATACAACAAAAAATTATTGCAGAACTAGCTCCACTTCGTAAAACTAAAATAAAAGAAGGTCTAATAAAATTATTAGAAGAAAATGTAGGTAAAGAAAACTACGACCCAAACCGACTAGAACAAGAACTTATTTTTTATATCGAAAAAATTGATATTAGCGAGGAACAAGTTCGATTAAACAACCACTGTGATTATTTCAGGACTATATTGGCTGAAAAAGAAACCGCAAAAGGGAAAAAACTCTCTTTTATTTTGCAAGAATTTGGCAGAGAAATTAACACAACTGGCTCTAAAGCCAATGATGTTTCAATTCAAAAAGCCGTAATTCTGATGAAAGATGAACTAGAGAAGGCAAAAGAGCAAATATTAAACGTTCTTTAAGAAAAGACTATTCTCTTTATCTTCGCGTAAAATAGAGTAAGTGAAAAAATTAGGCGTATTGTTTATTTGTTGTGCCTTTTTGCAAAGTTGTGATACCATTGGTATTTATGAAAAAATCACTTTTTTCCCAACACATAGTTGGAGTAGTAAAGTACAACCTTCTTACACATTTACTATAACAGACACTGCATCTCTTTACAACATTTATGCAATCATTCGCCACGAAGACGCATATCGATATAATAATTGTTGGTTAAAAATTACCACTATTGCTCCTAATGATACTGCTAAATCTCAACAGGTAAATCTATTATTAGCAGACAATAAAAAGGGTTGGCTCGGAACTGGTATGGATGATATTTTTGATCATCGGGTTCGATTAACAATAACTCCACAAAAACTTAAATTGGGTAATTATACTTTTTCTCTTCAACAAATTATGCGGGAAGATCCTTTACCATTTGTATTAAATACCGGCATACGAATAGAAAAAATAACGCAATGAGTATAGCTAAGCCACAGAAGCTAATTACAGTAACCATTGTTTATTGGGTGCTATTACTTTACATGATAGCTGCCTTGGCTTGGTGGTTTATTGCTTTAGAAAAGCAGAATAACACAATTACTCAGATTAGGTTAAGTGAATTGAAACAAGATGATCCTGCTTATTTTAATAAAGTAATTGAAGTTGAACAATCTAGTAAAAGAAAAACAACACAATATATTGGAGAGGGACTTACTTTTTTAGTGTTGATATTAATTGGTGCAATCTTTGTTTATCGTGCTACAAGAAGGCAACTTAAAATATCGAAGCAGCAGCAAAATTTTATGATGGCAATAACCCATGAACTAAAAACCCCCATTGCTACTGCACAGTTGAATTTACAAACTTTGCAAAAACGAAAATTAGACGAAGAAAAACAACAAAAACTAATTACCAATACTTTGCAAGAAGCCAATAGACTAAATAATCTATGTAATAATATATTATTTGCTGCCCAGTTAGATGCTGGTAAATACGCAGCATCTTTGCAAACAATTAACTTAAATAAATTAGTAGAAAATGGGTTGAACGATTGTAAAACTCGTTTCCCCGAAAGAATTGTTCAATCCGAAATGGAGGATGATATGAATATTGAAGGAGATGAATTTTTACTTCAAATGCTATTAAATAACTTAATAGAAAATGCCATAAAATATTCTCCCAAAGATGAAACTATAAATGTAGTTGTAGCAAAAAATGCTGCAGCTATTACTTTGTCTGTTATTGATTGTGGAGATGGGATTTCGGCCAATGAAAAAAATAATATTTTCGAAAAGTTTTATCGTGTAGGTAATGAAAATACTAGAAAAGCCCAAGGTACCGGGTTGGGACTTTACCTTAGCAAAAAAATATGTGATGCACACAAGGCATCAATTATAGTAACTGATAACCAACCAAAAGGAAGTATTTTCACCATAAAATTTAATAGGTAAAATGACCAATAATTTACCATCAATACTTTTAGTAGAAGACGAGCAAAATCTGCATGAAGCTTTAAAGCTAAATTTGGAAATGGAGGGCTATGAAGTAACCTCTGCTTATGACGGAACAGAAGCACTTCAAAAAATTGCAACTGCTTATTTCGATTTGATCATTATGGATATTATGCTTCCTGAGATAGATGGAATAACAGTTACCGAAAATATTCGAGTACATAATAACGATGTTCCCATTTTAATGCTAAGTGCAAAAAACACATCTGCCGATAAAATAATGGGATTAAAAAAAGGTGCAGACGATTACCTTACTAAACCGTTTAACCTCGAAGAATTATTATTGCGCGTTGCAAAACTCATTGCAAAAAATAAAAAAATTCAAGTAAAAGAATCAATTGGAGACATATATGCATTCGGAAAAAATACAATCAACTTTAAATCCCAAGAATCAAAAACCTATAATGGATCTACAATTGACCTTAGTAAAAAAGAAACTTTATTGTTGAAGTTACTTATTGAAAGTAAAGGTGAAGTGGTTAGTAGAGAAAAAATTCTGCAAGTTGTTTGGGGGTATAATGTTTATCCAACTACAAGAACAATCGATAATTTCATCTTAAACTTCCGCAAGTATTTTGAAGAGGATAGTCGCGCCCCTCAGTATTTTCATTCTGTAAGAGGAATGGGATATAAGTTTACAGATTAAGTATAAGTAACAGCAGCATGTTGTAAATTATAGCAATAAATGACCTGCTTGTTCGTTATCAGAGTACAAATTACTGCCCATGTCTTTGTCTTCATTAACCGATTTTTTAGAACCCATAAATATGTCTTTACTCTCTAATGATGAGGGGTTTAAAGATTCGCAATTGGGTAAGCACATTTTAGTGTATGAAGAGCAATTACCCGATATTTCAACTGCCGATTTAGTAATTGTAGGATGTGGTGAAATGCGTGGAATGGGGGCACAATACTTATTGAATAATGCTGCAGATAAAGTTCGCACCGAGTTGTACAGTTTATTTTATTGGCATACCGAAGTGGTAGTTGCGGATTTGGGAAATATAAAAACAGGCGCTACCATTCAAGATAGTTATGCAGCAGTTAAAACAGTTGTTAGTGAGTTAATTCAATTGGGCAAAAAAGTACTTATTCTTGGTGGTTCACATGATATTACTACCGCTCAATATCTATCCTATGGAGCTATTAATAAAATTATTGATGCAGTAGTGGTAGATGCTACAATTGATTTGGATACAGAAAGTGTTTTTCCTGCTCAACAGTTTTTGGTGGATGTGTTCACTGGCATTCCTAACTACTTAAAGCATTATACGCATATTGGTTTTCAAAGTTATTTTATGCACCCCGATATGTTGCAAACAATCGATAAACTCGGATTTGATTGTTATAGAGTAGGTAAAGTAAAAGAGTCGATCGAAGAAATGGAACCAGCAATTAGAAATAGTGAGTTATTTAGTTTTGATATAGCTGCCATTCAACACGCACATGCTCCGGCCAATCACATTAGTCCAAATGGTTTTAATGGGGAAGAAGCTTGTACTTTAATGCAATATGCTGGTATGAGCAAAACCTGTACAACCATTGGATTGTATGGATATATTGCCGAGCAAGATGTTCATCAACTTACCGCTAAGCAGCAAGCTCACATGCTTTGGTATGTATTAGATGGAATTCAAAAAGGAAAGCAAGAAGCAGAAATGGATAACAGAAATGCATTCAATGAATTTACTATGGCATTTGCTGAAGCAGAAACCACTTTTCTTCAAAGTAAAAGAACGGGTCGCTGGTGGATGCAATTGCACGACGGAAAATTTATTGCATGCAGCTACCGTGATTATGTAACCGCATGCAATAATGATATTCCTGAAAGATGGTTGCGTGCCGCAGAAAGAATTTAATATTATCTTAGTGATGATTATGAAAAAACACCTATTGCATTCCCTTATTTTGGTTACTTTTTTTATGAGCTCTTGCTCAGTGCAAAAACCTACGGGTATTGCATTACAAGCCAAAAATTCAATACTTGATAAACCCGATTTTGCTCCAGCGCATGTTGGAATAAGTATATATGACCCGGTGGAGAAAAAGTACCTCTATAATTATCAAGAAGCCAAGTACTTTGTTCCGGCAAGCAATACAAAATTATTTTCTTGTTATGCAGCTTTAAAAAATTTAAAAGACAGTTTAGTTGCTTTTGAATATGCTACACAAGATGATAATATTGCTGTTCGGTTTACTGGTGATCCAACTTTTATGCATCCCGATTTTAAACAACAACGGGCTTATAATTTTCTACAATTGAATGCACCGATGATTACGCTCATTACTCCGCGTTGGAATGCTGCATCTTTTGGAAGCGGCTGGGCTTGGAACGATTATGATGCCAATTATATGCCCGAGCGTTCTCCAATGCCTATTTATGGAAACCTCGTTAGATTTGAGAAAAAAGGAAACACTTTAAAAGTTACACCAAAAGTGTTTAAAGATTCATTGTACATTTTTGCAAATATGTCGGAAGGAAATTTCTCCATCGATAGAGATAAAAATGATAACCGTTTTGAAGTAGTAAAAAGCAATAGAAAATTTACAACCGCACAAATACCTTTCACTGTTAAAAAATCAATTGAAGATGTGTCTTTTAATTTATTAGAAGACACACTTAATAGAGTGCTGCATTTTGCTACTGAATTAATAGATAAGAATGTTAGCTGGAAAAAATATTATTCTCAGCCTACCGATTCAATGTTAAAAATAATGATGCATGAGAGTGATAACTTTTTTGCAGAGCAAACTTTATTAATGGTCGGCAACGAAAAGATTGGCACAATGGATGATAATAAAATCATTGATACCTTACTTAAATCAGATTTTTTAGGATTGCCCCAAAAACCAAAGTGGGTGGATGGAAGCGGACTTAGTAGGTATAATTTATTTACTCCGCAAGATTTTGTTTGGGTTTTAACGCAAATGAAAAACGAATTCAGTTGGGAACGCATCACCACTATTTTACCTACCGGCAATGAAGGAACTTTAGCAGGATTGTATAAAAATTATGAGGGAAAAATTTATGCTAAAACAGGAACACTCAGCAACCATGTAGCTATAAGTGGATATTTACTTACTAATAAAGGGAAACAATTAATTTTTTCGGTAATGGTTAATGCGCACCAAACTTCAGCATCAGCAATCAGAAAATCAATTGAACAATTTTTAACAGGAATTATTGAGCAATACTAATTATTGCCGGCCGAACATCCTTTCTAAATAATCTTCTTTAAAAGCAAGATAAGTAGGACTTCCATTGGGAGTTATATTTGATGTGTTGCATTCAAACAATGCATCAACTAAAGCAACCATTTCTTTATGGTCTAGTGTTTGTCCACTTTTTATAGATTGCTGTTTAGCTAAACAGCGAATTAATTTTTCTCTTTTACTGAACTTTATATCGCTGCTAAAATGTTTGAACTGCTCTATCAACATTTCTACAGAATGTTTTTCATCTCCTGCAATAACATCGGCTGGTGTTCCTTGAATTACAAAACTATTTTGTCCAAATGGTTCTATCTGATAACCAATTGTTTGTAATTCTGGCAACAACTCTTTTAATAAAACCCCATCAGATGCAGCAAGCTCGAGTGTTACAGGAAATAGACTTTTTTGAGTAGTAGATTGTTGATTTGTTACAGCAGCGCTCAATTGATCATATAATACACGCTCATGCGCTAACTGTTGATGTACCAATATAAACCCACTATTTGTAGTAACTATTATATAAGTGCCTTGAATTTGAAAGTATTGTTTAAAAATAGGAGTTTGTAAACTGCTTTCAACGGACTGCTTCGCAGTTGTGTTTTCGTTTTTACCAATTGACGGTTCGGTGCTTGGTCTATAAAATTCTTTCCAATGTTTTAGTTCTGATTTTTCATTGGGCTCAATAAGATGAGCTTGATTTTTTTGAGAGAAGGTTTTGTATAAACCAGAAGATACTACCGATTGTAGTTGCTCATTAGAAAAAGGTTTGCTTACCGCATCTAATCCTTGTATATCTGCATTTAACGAAAAATCTAGAGAAGGAGCGATGCTAAATTGCGCCAACGCATGTTTAACCGCAGCCTGTACAAAAGCGTAAATAATTTTTTCGTCTTCAAATTTTATTTCTTGTTTTGTAGGATGCACATTGATATCTATTTGTGCAGGATCTAAATCAATATATAACACATAGCTAGGGAAGCTTTCTTTCGGAATGATACCTTCAAAAGCAGCATTAACTGCATGATTTAAATAAGCACTTCTTATATATCGATTGTTTACAAAAAAGTATTGATCTCCCCTTGTTTTACGGGCAGTTTCGGGCTTGCCTATAAAACCCGATATCATCATATAATCTGTATCCTCTAATACAGTTACTAATTTTGCAGAATAACTATTTCCTAAAATTTGAACAATTCTTTGTTTACTATTTCCTGCTTCTAAATGAAAAACTTCCTGTCCGTTACTTGTTAATGAGAAAAAAACACCGGGGAAAGCCATCGATACTCTTATAAACTCTTCAACTATATACCGCGTTTCGGAAGCATTACTTTTTAAAAAGTTTCTTCTAGCAGGAACATTAAAAAATAAATTTTTCATGCTAATGCTTGTTCCTAATTGAGTGGCACAAGCTTCCTGTTTAATTACTTTACTATTTTCAATTTCTATAAAAGTTCCAAGTTCATCTTCTGCTCTTTTGGTTTTAATTTCAACTTGTGCAACTGCCGCAATAGATGCTAAGGCTTCACCCCTAAATCCCATTGTTTTGATCCGAAATAAATCTTCTATATTGCTTATTTTGCTAGTTGCATGTCGCTCAAATGCCATTCTTGCATCTGTTTCACTCATTCCTTTTCCATTGTCTATCACTTGCACCAATGCCTTACCTGCATCATTAATAATCAGTTTAATAATGCTTGCTCCTGCATCTACTGCATTTTCTAACAATTCCTTTACAGCACTAGCAGGTCGTTGTATTACTTCTCCAGCAGCAATCTGGTTAGCTATATTATCGGGTAATAATTGAATGATATCTTCCACGGGATTGCAAAAATATGATTACTCTTCCATTGATAACATTCTCTTACACTAAATTTGCCATCAAATTAGAAAGAATGGCCCCAAATGCAGCAATTCAAAAGATCAACAGAAGTTTTTTACCCAATAATTTTCAGGTCACTAACTGGGAAACCTTAGAACCATTTTTCAAAATATTAACCGAAAGGCCATTATTGAGCAAGGAAGATTTAGAACAATGGCTAAAAGATATGAGTGAGTTAGAAGCAGTTGTAAGTGAAGATGCTTGTTGGAGGCAGATCAAAATGACCTGTGATACTACCGATAAAACATTAGAAGAGGCATTCAACTATTTCTGCATGGAAATACAACCACAACTGCAACCCTATGCCGATTTACTCAATAAAAAATTAGTGAATTGTAGTTTCACTAAAGAATTAGACCAGCCATTGTATTTTACTTATTTAAGGTCCGTTCAAAAAAGTATTGACCTTTTTAGAGAAGCCAACATTCCTATTCAAGCAGAACTCAGTGTTATGCAACAACATTACGGAGCTATTGCCGGTAAGATGACTATTGATGTAGATGGCAAAGAATATACTTTACAGCAAGCAGCAAAATTTTTAGAAAGTAGCGACCGCAGTATTCGAGAAGCAGTGTACTATAAAATTCAGGAACGCAGAAAACAAGATGATGTTCCGATGCATGAACTTTATAGTAGCTTAATTGCTAAGCGACATCAAATTGCTTTGAATGCTGGTTTTGATAATTACAGTGATTATAAATTTAAAGAGTTAGGCCGATTTGATTATACCAAAGAGGAATGTTTTCAATTTCATGATGCAGTTAAACAACATGTATTGCCACTGGTAAATGAAATTTATAAACGAAAAAAAGAAAAGCTTGGTGTAGACCAACTTAAACCATGGGACACAGAGGCAGAACCCGCTGGTGTATTGCCTTTGAAGCCTTTTAAAGATGGCAACGACCTCTATGAAAAAACAGTAAAATGTTTTGATCAACTCAATCCTTTTTTTGCCGATTGCTTGAAAAAAATGCATGAGCTAAAACATTTTGATTTAGAAAGTAGAAAAGGAAAAGCGCCCGGTGGATATAATTGTCCCTTGGCAGAAAGCGGAGCACCGTTTATTTTTATGAATGCAGCCGGACAAATGAGTGATCTTACTACAATGGTGCATGAAGGCGGTCATGCAGTTCATTCTTTTCTATCACATCCTTTACCGTTGAGTGCTTTTAAAGAATATCCAATGGAAATTGCAGAAGTTGCAAGTATGGCCATGGAATTATTTAGCATGAATCATTGGGAAGCTTTTTTTGATAATGCAGCCGATTTAAAACGAGCAAAAGAACATCAACTAGAAAGAACGATTACCATTTTTCCTTGGATAGCAATTATCGATAAATTTCAACATTGGGTATACGAAAATCCACAACATTCTATTGAAGAAAGAACTACTTCATGGGTAAAAATTCTCAATGAATTTTCTACTGATAGTATCGATTATACTGGGTTAGATGCATTCCGTGCTATTGGATGGCAGCGACAATTGCATTTATTTGAAGTGCCCTTTTACTATATAGAATATGGCATTGCTCAATTGGGCGCAATTGGTTTATGGATGCAGTATAAACAAAACCCTGAACTCGCTATTCAACATTATATTGATGCGTTGAGTTTAGGAGGAACAAAAACACTTCCGGAATTATATAAAACAGCCGGGTTAGAATTTAATCTAACACCAGCTTATATTAAAAAATTAATGGAGTTCGTGCAAAAAGAAATGAATCAGCTTTAGCTTTTTTCATCATTATTTGGAGCCTGTGGCGGTCTTTGTGGCGGTCTTTGTGGCGGTCTCTTTTGAATAGGCCTGTTTTGTTGCGGCCCGCGATTATCAGGTCTTCTATCATCAGGTCTTCTATCATCAGGTCTTCTATCATTCGATCGTTGATCATTCGATCGTTGATCATTTCTATTCGGACTTTGGGGTCCACTTCTTTGTTGATCTCTTCTACGGCGATCGTCTTTTTCTAAAGTCTTTAAACTAATTTGACCTACTAATTCTACAAATGCTGGCTCTGCCTCTTTTTGTTTGCTAATAATTTCTATTGCTTGTAATTCATCAACTCTTTGCCCTTGTTGATTGATGCGTTTAATTTCTTTAACCCTTTGAATTGTAAGTGGGTAGTGTTTATTATTGTTTGGTAAAATATACCACATCAGATTTTTAAAAATATCTTTCTTAATTAAGTGTGCAGTTCCCATTATAGTATCCAAAGTATCTGCATTATCAGGAAAATGTTGCAATGCATCTAAGTAAGTATCTAATTCGTAATTCAAGCAACATTTTAAACGTCCACATTGGCCGCTTAATTTACTTTGATTGATAGATAAATTTTGGTAACGAGCAGCAGTAGTGTTTACACTTTTAAAATCAGTTAACCATGTACTGCAACATAATTCTCTTCCACAACTGCCAATTCCGCCAACTTTACCAGCTTCTTGGCGAATGCCAATTTGCCTCATTTCTACTTTAAACTTAAAGTCGGTAGCAAATATTTTAATTAATTCTCTGAAATCAACCCGATCGTCTGCAGTATAAAAAAATATAGCTTTTTTGCCATCTGCCTGAACTTCTACTTCGCTTAATTTCATTTGAAGATTGAGGGTGCGTGAAATGGCCCTACTACGCGCTAAAATTTCTTTTTCGCGGCTTTTACTGATATTAAAGCTTTCTAAATCTCTATCTGTACTTCTGCGAAGAATTTTTTTAATTTCTGTACTAAACTCATCAACCCCTTTTTTCTTCATTTGAATCCGCACCAACTCACCTGTTAGGCTTATCTCACCTACGTCGAAACCACTTAAGCCCTCCAAGGTAATATAGTCGCCCTTTTCGAAATATTGTAAAGTGGTATTTCGGAAGAATTCTTTACGACTACCTTGTTTAAAACTAACTTCAACAATTTTACAATTGCTTTCTGGGTCACTAAATGGCAGATTCATTAACCAATCATGCACATTTAAACGATTACAGCCACCTGTGCTGCAACCCCCATTACTTTTACAACCGTTTGGAGTTCCGGTTCCACAAGATCCACATCCCATATCTATAAATAAGAAGGTTAATAATAATTAGTAGACAATTCCCAACAATTACTTATCACTCAAAATCGCTACTATAAAAAAATTCAGCTACTCAAAATTAGGGTTTTGTTCTGAATGATATGGTATAGTTTGATGGTTAATGCTAGAAACAGCATTTTAGCGTTGGCATTTCGTTCTATATAGTATGATGCTTTGTCGAGCTCTTCAATAATGGCTTCTTGTTGACTAACAGACGCTATTTTATTGAGTCTTTTGGCAAATTCCTTCTCTGTTTCGCTTTGTTTCACTCCATTTTCCCCTAAAACTCTTATTCTAATACTTTGTTCTAAAAGATGGTTAAAATAACGGAGAAACTGTTTTTGCTTTTCTCTGCCTTGTTTACTCATATCTTCTACAAAAATAACCTGTGCAGCCGGGCCTTTTTTAAGTATTGCATTTAACCACTCTTTTAATAAACTATGCCAATCTTCTTCTGAATGTTGTAATAATTGAGTTGCTTCGCGATAATTTCCCTCACTAATGGCAGCTATTTGCTTGGCAGTTTCTTCGCTTGCCTTAGCCCTTACAATTAAAGAACGCTCAATATCTTCATCTTCTAAGGCAGGAATTTTTACCAATTGGCACCTACTTAAAATGGTGGGTAAAATAAGCTCTTCGTTTTCTGCTACTAATATAAATAGGGTGTTTGGAGGCGGCTCTTCAATTAATTTTAAGAGCTTATTTCCTTCTTTGCCTAAATATTCTGGCATCCAAAGCAGTAATACTTTGTACTTGCTTTCAAAACTTTTTAGGCTTAAAGAACGAATAATATTATTGCATTCATCTGAAGTAATATTTCCCTGTTTATTTTCTGCACCAATACTTTGTAACCAATCATATACATTGCCATACGGATAAGATTGAATAAAGTTTCTCCATTCTTCTATATAGTCGGCACTAGTTGGTTTTTCTCCTGGTTTTTTGGTGATTACTGGATAAGTAAAATGCAAATCGGGATGAATTAATTGCGCAGCTCTTTTAAATGATGGCTCTTCGGCAATATTATCGGGATGAATAAATTTGCTTGAAGGAGCAAGCGCCGTCATCCCACCAAAAAGATCTTCTACAATTGGAGCATCGGGCGGTAAGCTAACAATATATTGTGCAAATGCAAGCGCAAGCGGCAATCCGCCAACACCTTCTTTTCCTAAAAAAAGCAAAGCGTGGCTTAGTCTATTTTGCTCCACCATTTCAGCAAGATGCTGTTTGGTAGCTGATTGGCCAATAACATCGGAAAATAACATACTACAATTACTTTGTAAGATCAGCTACAAAGCAAGGATAAATTATGCATAAAATCGTATGTTTTTATAACAGCTATTTTTAAATTGGTTACATTTAAACCTCAATTCCATCAATGAAAAAAAACACATTATTTATTTTTTTGCTTCTATTCCTTCAATTAAATAGTCAAGGTCAAGAATCTGCAAGTAATAAAGAAATGAAACAATTGATTCATGAGAATATGTTATTTGCTGCTAAGCAGTATAAAATATTGCAACAAAATGTTCCTATCGAGTTAATGCCCAAAAGCTTTGATTCTAAAAAAAATAAAGTAATAACCAGTAATACTAAATGGTGGTGTAGTGGATTTTATCCGGGAACACTCTGGATGATTTATGATTATACGAAAGATGAAGCAATTAAAAAGGAAGCAGAAAACAGGCTTGCAATTCTTGAAAAAGAAAAATATTATACAGGCAATCATGATTTGGGTTTTATGATGTACTGCAGTTTTGGAACTGCCTATGCCATTACCGCCAAGCCCGAATACAAAGAAGTTATAAATTTATCTGCGGGTTCCTTAGCAACGCGTTACAGGCCTAGTATTAAATCAATTCAATCTTGGGACTCAAGTAAAAATTTTAACTGCCCAGTGATCATCGATAACATGATGAATTTAGAATTATTGAATTGGGTAAGTGATAATGGGGGAGATAAAAAATATAAATCAATTGCAATTACACATGCAAATACAACCTTACAAAATCATTTTCGACCCGATTATAGTTCATATCATGTTTTAGATTACGACCTTTCTACAGGATCTGTAAAACGTAAAATTACTTGGCAAGGTTTTTCAGATGAATCGGCTTGGTCGCGCGGTCAAACATGGGGTTTATATGGTTATATAGTAATGTATCGATTTACAAAAGACAAAAAATATTTAGACCAAGCACAGCAAATCGCAAAATTTATTTTGCAACACCCAAATTTGACAGCAGATAAAATTCCTTATTGGGATTTTGATGCCGTAGAAATTCCAAATGCTTTAAGGGATGCTTCAGCGGGAGCAATATTGGCTTCTGCATTGCTGGAATTAACACAATATGTAGGTAAAAAAGATGCTAAACAATATTTGGAGGTTGCAACAACTATTTTGAAATCGCTATCATCATCTGCATATCGTTCAAAAGATGGAGAGAATGGTGGGTTTATTTTAGCACATAGTGTTGGAGCACTTCCTATGAAAAGCGAAGTTGATGTTCCGCTAACTTATGCAGATTATTATTTCATTGAAGCATTAACGAGATATAAAAAATGGCATTTAAAAAATTAATGCATAGTATGAAAAAATCACTTATTTTTTTATTGTGTACTATCTTTTTTTTAATGGATATGCCAACGCTTTATGCACAGAAAACCCCAACTGGTATTGAGGATCGTGCATATTGGTGCAACTTGTTGTATAAAATAGTTTATCCTGTAGTGAATAATTTATCGGAAGGAACGCTCAAAAAAAATATGCCACTCGAAACTGGTCCGGGCTATTCACTTAAAGTAGAAAAAGTAACTTATGCAGAAGCAGTAGGCAGAACTTTGGTAGGTATTGCTCCTTGGTTAACATTGCCTGATGATGAAACAAAAGAAGGTATGATGCGAAAACAAATTAGAACAGCATCTTTAAAAGGGTTAGCAAATGCATTTGATTCTAGCAATGCAGATTTTTTAAACTTTAGTACAGAACAACAGCCAATAGTAGATGCTGCTTTTTTGGCACAGGCTTTTTTAAGAGCACCAAAACAATTATGGGATCCATTAGATTC
>Ga0209702_10003536_pt1 | contig 24393 bp, 26 predicted proteins | sample FRY01_FD_187210 | JGI IMG/M metagenome (GOLD analysis project Ga0209702, IMG submission 187210) | Freshwater microbial communities from Lake Fryxell liftoff mats and glacier meltwater in Antarctica - FRY-01 (SPAdes) (version 2) | ecosystem: Environmental > Aquatic > Freshwater > Ice > Glacier... | reverse complement strand
TTGCGGGTTTTCTTGAGGTTGAGATCGAGGTGCAAGGCGGTTTGTTTCATGCTATGTATTTTATAGCAATATCAGGTTTTCGGCAAGGACTTATTGCACAAAAGTCACGGAGTTTTGCAGAGTTTCCTTAGGGTTGATGCCAATTGCTGGTCATGCTGCTTTCATAAATAAAAAATCCAGGAAAAAACAAACCCCTGCTGACTCATTAAGTTAGCAGGGGTGATTTTGTTGAGGGTGTCGGATTGTCTAACGTCAGTGCCTGAGGATAGGGAATTCAAACGCTGTTTCTCGCTTCATGGCCGGACTTCGGGGCATATGGCCTAACCCTGCATTCGAACGGGACAGACCAGAAGCGACCTACCCCTCAATTTGAACGTTGAGGCTGTAAAAACCCCTCCGCAACGATAGCAATATGAGAATGCAGAAATCGACCTCTCAGAACGCGCTGTATTCGATGATCATGACCTCGGCAAGGGTAAACGCACCCCAAAAATCGGCGCATTTCTCCAGGGGTGGAGTTTTTTACAGCCTCGTTAGGCAGCAGACAACAACCAACAGGAGACACCTATGACACTGACCACCATTCGATTTGTTCTCGTCATGCTATTTGCGCTGCTGGTGGGAACGATGTTCGGTATTTGGGTTGGCTTCAACCCAACCAGCCTTTCTGCCACGGCGTATGTCGAGCAACAACAGAACGCAATTCGCGCGCTCAACACTCTCTTACCAGCCATGGGTGCCATATGCATCCTGCTTACCGTTGCGCTTGCGATCATGTCCAAAGGTGATTCTCGCAGTCGTTATCTTCTGTTCGCAGCGGTTGTGTTTATGATTATCGCTGCCGTGGTGACGCGCTTCGCCAATCAACCAATCAACGCCGTGGTCATAACTTGGAGCGCACAAACACCTGCAGAAAACTGGACGCAGCTTCGTGATGTTTGGTGGCAATGGCACATTGTGAGAACCCTTGCCGGTGTTTCAGCCTTGGCGCTCATCGTACTCGCCTTGCTCGGTTCCAAGCGTGCGGCTACATAGGAAATGCAGCCTAACCCTGCATTCGAGAGGGACAGGCCAGAAGCGGCCTGCCCCTCAATTTGAACGATACCCGGCCTCAAGCCACGCGCTGTAACGGTTTCCAGCGATGTAGCTGACCTGCCGCCAAAATATTTCACTCAACTTGGGCTGGTCTCGCTGGTGGCAATTCACCAGCACCTCCAGCGTTCTGCTTGAACCGCCGTATGACGGCCTGATCACAAGCCTGGAGGTGTGGAACGACAGCGCTGAGTGGCTAATGGTGCGACCGGCCTGGCCACGCTTTAACATGCTGCCCATGGCAACACACCCACTACCCCCATCGCGCCCATTACCCCAACCTTTCGGTACACTGCCATCGCACAACCGTTTCGACTACAGCCCTATTCACAGCAGGCCACCCTACCGCTGGCCCAACGGCTCTGGATTGGCGGTATACCTAGGATTTAATATCGAACACTTTGCGTTCGGCGAGGGGATGGGTGCTTGCATAGGCCCCGCCTCGCCGCAGCCTGATGTGCTCAACTACAGCTGGCGCGAATACGGCAACCGCGTTGGCGCGTGGCGCTGCCTGGAGTTGTTTGAGCAACTGAAGCTACCGGCTGGCGCCATCATCAACACCGCGCTGTACGACCACTGCCCCGATTTGGTGAGTGCCTTTGTGGCGCGCGGCGATGAACTGATAGGCCACGGCCACAGCAACTCGACGCGCCAGAGCGACCTGCCAGAAGTCGCCGAATACGAACTATTGGTCCACTGCCGCAGCCAGATGCAAGCGCGCAGCGGCCAGATGCCGAAAGGTTGGCTGTCGCCCTGGATATCTGAAAGCCATGTCACGCCTGATTTGTTAGCCGAAGCAGGTTACACCTACACCCTCAATTGGTGCCATGACGACCAAGTGATGTGTATGCGCACCAGAAACGGGACATCGCTGTGGTCAGTGCCATACCCGCAAGAGCTCAATGACGTGCCGATGATCGTGGGCCGACAAATGGACGGTAAAGATTTTGCGCAAATGATCATCGACAACTTTGACGAAATGCTGGAGCAGTCGCGCCAGCAGCCGCTGGTGATGGGCATCGCGCTGCACCCCTACCTGGTCGGTCAGCCCTACCGCCTGCGGCATCTGCGCCGTGCGCTGGCGCACATTGCAGCCGCACGGGACAGCGGCGACGCGTGGGTCGCGACGCCGGGCGCGATTTGCAGCCATGCAGCCGAGCAGGCTGCTGCCTATCCTGACGCGTTTTAGAGGATCGACCTGGCAATGGAGCTGTGAACCCTGCGGCTGAACAAGAACGCCGACTGAATTTGAGGGAAAAATCTGACGGAGAACTTGGCACTGTCCAGGTTCTAAGTTTTCATGGGGTAAACACTGATATGAGACTGGTGGACAGTTTTTTTCAGTGGGCGTATGATCATTCAAGTTACTTGAAATTCATGCATGGTTCTGGAATTTCACTACAGGAGTTTCCTTCATGTCAGAAGACAATCTCATCGAAAAAATTACCGAAAACCGCCTGCCTCACTACGAACCCTACGGTTGGCACCATTGGCCAGAGCACCCTTGGCTGGCTTATCAGTTGCGCCGAGGTTTGGGTGAGACGCAAGAGGGGGGTGGCTCGGTCAGTGAGGTATTCCAGGCAGCCAGCCGTATGATTCCAGGCGACCTGGAGAGCTGGCATAAAGAATGGCTGCACATCGGCAATCGGAATTGGGATCGGGGTTGTGAAGAGGAGCGCCTGGGTCACATCAGGACGGCGATGAATTGTTATTTGCGTGCAGCGGACTACTACCGCCAGGCGGAGTTTTTTCTTAATCCCGAGGATCCCCGCCGGTTGCCGACTTTCGAGAAGATGGAGGCCTGCAGCAAGAAATTCATTTCGCATCTGAATCCCGCGGGTGAGGCGGTTGAGATTCCTTATGAAAACGGCGTAACCATTTGTGGGTATTTTGTGCGGGCGCCTTTCCCCGAAAAGCGCCAGCCTGTTCTGATTTGCATGGGTGGGCTTGATTCGATCAAAGACGAAATGTGGTTCATGCAGGCCCGTGGAGCGGTTCAGCGGGGAATCTCGGTCTTGATGATTGATGGCCCGGGGCAGGGTGGTACCTTGCGTCGTCACAAGGTGGTGAACAGGGTTGACACCGAAGTGCCGATTGGCAAGTGCATTGACTGGCTGGAACAGCGCGACGACGTCGATCCCAAACGCATCGCCGTTGCGGGCTCAAGTTTGGGCGGTTATTACGCGGCCCGTGCCGGCTGCTACGAGCCCCGTCTGGCTGCCTGCATTGCTCACGGTGCGATCTGGGCGATCACCGACCTGTGGGGTAATGCCTCTGAAGACCATGGACTGGCGGAGCACATCAAGTGGGTGTTCGGCAAGCCGACCATGAAAGCATCGATGGAGAAGGCCCGCGACTTCACGCTGGAGGGGCATCTCGAAAACATGAAGTGCCCATTTTTGGTGATGCACGGTGGGCACGACGTGTTGACCGTGTCTCAGGCCAAAAAAGTCTACGACTACGGCAAAGCCAAGGGCGTAGATGTGACGCTGAGGCTGTTGTCTGAAGAGGAGACGGGAGCCGAGCATTGCCAGCACGACAACCCGACCATTGGGCAGGAAATTTTGGCCGACTGGTTAGCCGACCGTTTTGGTATCAATCAGAAAAAATTGTTGAATACCTCGCACAACCCTTTGATTTGAGGCAGCAATGAACTTCGGTGTAGACAAAGTCAAAGCAGCGGTCATCGCGATAGATTTCCATCGGGGTCACATGGACCTCGCGGTGGCGACCATGCCCGTCAAGACGCAAGCCCAAGCCGATCGGGTGTTGGGCCATGCAGCCAAGCTGTTTGCCTGGTGCCGCGAGCAGGATTGGCCCATCATTCACTTGGTGACAACCTACCGTGATGTGCCAGAGATTCGTTCCAATCCTTTTTGGAGAACGCGGGCCGACGATCCGAACAACCCGCGAAAGAATGTGGAGCGCCACAACCTGCAGGGGTCACCCGGTTGCACGGTGATGCCTCAGGTGATTGACTCAGCAAAGGATTGGATTGTCAATACCAAAAAGCGTTACGACTGCTTCATCGGAACCGATCTTGACTTCACCTTGAAGGCCCACGGCATCAATACGCTGATCATCACCGGTGTCAACACCAACAGCTGTGTGTTGTCGACGGTAGCGGCCGCTTGCTCAAGAGATTACGCCGTCATCGTGCCGAGCGATTGTGTAGACACCATGGACGATCCCGCTTTGCACGATGCGGCTTTGTTGTGTATCCGCACGGCGTTCGGTTTTGTGATGACCAGTGCTGAAGTCATGTCGGTACCCGATCTGAGAAAAGCACCATGAATTTTCGTTCAAACGCCAAGAACAAAATCCAGGCGAACGAGCCTGTGTTGGCGATCAACACCTTCGCCGGTGGCTTTGATGTGGCTGATTTGGTTTCCCGATTGGGGATCGATATTTTGTTCATCGATTGCGAGCGCGCCGGCATCGGGATTGAAACGGTGGGGCCTATGGCGCGTGCGGCACAGTGCCATGGAGCAGCGGCGGTGGTGCGCAGCAAAACCCGCCAAGTTGAAGATTGGGTGAGTTACCTCGATCGGGGTATCGATGGCTTGGTCATACCTCGAGTCGAAACGGCAGAAGAGGCCCGGTTGATTTTGGAAACGGTTAGCTATGCTTGTGGTGCCAGGGCGCAAGACATCATCATCATCCCTCAGATTGAGTCTGAGGCGGGTATGAAAAACATCGATCAGATTCTGGCGGTCAAAGGCTTTGACTTGTTCCTGATTGGTCCTTACGACTTGTCGCACAGCATGGGTTTTGGTGGTGACATCACGGTGCCGCAGGTGCAGCACGCGCTTGATGAGATTGCGAAAAAAATAAAGGCTCAGGGTGAGCGTTTTGGTTTGCCCGTTACGCTGGCAAATGCCAAGGCCTGGCAAAAAAAGGGTGCCATATTCAACTTTCACAGTTTGGAGTCCCTGATCAAACCCGGCCTTGAGCTGCTCAAAAAGGAAATTGCGTGCTGAATGTCAAAGAACATAAATTGATCAAGGTTGCGCTAGAGGGTTACGCGCCAACCGCGAGCCTCACCAGGCACAGAAGAAGACATCGTCCGGTTGCGTGAAGACATGAACGCGCGCTGCCCGATGTCGGTGATCTTGAGGCAGGCGGGTAGCCAGATTGTTGAGAGTTGGGAAATTAACTACGTCCAGAAATAAAGGAGCGACTATGACCATGATTCCTCGCGAGCGTGTGCCCTACAGTGCTATTGTTGACCGTCCGAAAATGAAGCTACCCGATGACGGGAAGATCATTGTTTGGACCATTGTTAATCTGGAGGTTTGGGATATCAGCAAGCCCATGGCACGTCAGGTCATACCTGCGCCGACCGGTGCGGTCCTGTTGCCTGACGTTCCCAACTGGAGTTGGCATGAATACGGAATGCGGGTGGGTTTTTGGCGCTTCCATGAGCTGTATGAAAGATTGGGTATCAAGCCCACTTTGTCCATCAACGCACGCGTTTGTGAAGATTACCCCAGGGTAGCCCAAGCCTGTCTGGATGCCGGTTGGGAGTTCATGGGCCACGGCTACCAGCAGGGGCCGATTCACCTCGAACCCGATCAGCCTGCCATGATCAAACGGGCATTGGATGTGATTGAAAAATTCACCGGAAAGCGGCCTGTTGGTTGGCTTGGCCCTGGCCTGACGCAGACCAATGAAACCCCTGACCATCTGGCTGCGGCAGGCGTCAAATATATTGGTGACTGGGTTTATGACGAGGAGCCCACTGAGATCAAGACCGAACACGGTCCTTTGGTCACCATTCCCTATACCGTTGAAAACAACGATATTCCTATGATGGCGGTTCAGCACCATGAGGCTTCTTACTGGACTCAAAAATGCATCGATACATTCGATCGTTTGTACCAGGAGGGGTCTGATCGTCCGCGTGTGATGGCCATTGCCATTCACCCCTACATTTCAGGACAGCCATTCCGCATCAAGTACCTCGAGGAGGTGTACAAGCATATGGCCAAACACACCGGTGTGATGCATTGGAACGGCGAGCAGATTCTGGACTGGTATCAAACTGCCAGAAAGACGGCCAAGTAATGCGCTACGCGGTCCAGCCACCTGAAGTGATGGCCGTCCCGGTTGCCGGGACGGATGCCTCGTTTCCGGTTAGAAGGATTTATTGCGTGGGTCGCAATTACCTTGAGCACATTCGGGAAATGAAGGAATCGGATGAGCGTGATCCGCCGTTCTTCTTTCAAAAACCCCGGGATTCGATCGTGCTCGATGGGCAGGCCGTACCTTATCCGCCCGCTACCGACGACTTTCAATTTGAAGTCGAGCTGGTGGTGGCCATCGGAAAAGCAGGGCGGGCGGTCAGCAAGGAAAAAGTGCTGGATCATATTTTTGGTTATGCTGTGGGATTTGACATGACCCGGCGCGATCGTCAGCGTGAATCTGGCAAGAAGGGCTTGCCATGGGAGATCGGAAAAAGCTTTGATGCGTCGGCTCCGTGTGGCCAGTTGCACCCCGTGTCCAAGGTAGGGCACATCAGCCAAGGTCGCATCTCTGTATCGGTCAATGGAGAAACCAAGCAGGACTCACTGATCGAAAAAATGATCTGGAACGTGCCCGAGATCGTCAGCAATTTATCGCACTTGTATGACCTCGGCGAGGGTGATCTCATTTACACCGGAACCCCAGCCGGGGTTGCACCGGTTGTTCGCGGTGACAAATTGCTGGGCAAAGTGGACCGCTTGAGCGATCTTGGAATCACCATCGGTGCCAGGAGGTAATTTCGTGAAGCCTTTGGACAGAATTCAGTACTCCCCGATCAATGCCCGCAAGCCATTGAAGTTGCCGGGAGGCGCGCGCATGGTGGTCTGGACGATTGTGAACATCGAAGAGTGGGACATCGATCAAACGATGCCACGAACGGTGCTGACGCCACCGGCCGGCGGATCGCCCATGCCCGATATTCCCAACTGGGCTTGGCACGAATACGGTAACCGGGTGGGTTTCTGGCGAATGTTGAACGTGCTGGATGAGTTGGATATCAAGGCGGTGCTCGCGATCAACGGTTCAGCGATCAAAACCTATGAGCCTATTTCACAGGCTGCTCTCGATCGGGGTTGGGAATTCATGGGGCATGGATATACCCAGCGAAACATGCAGAAGGTAGAGAACGAGCAGGAAGACATTGCCAAGACAACTGAGGCGATCAAGGTTTTCACCAACAAACGGCCGCGCGGTTGGTTGGGTCCCGGTTTGACCGAAACTTGGCACACCCCGGATTTGTTGTCTGAAAACGGCTATGAATACGTGTGTGATTGGGTGCTGGATGACCAGCCTGTGTATCTGAAAACCCGACACAAACCCATTATCAATTTGCCCTACACGCAAGAATGCAACGATGTGGCGATGATGCTCATTCAGCACCACACAGCCTCTGAATACTACCGACGGGGCATTGATCAATTCGAGCAAATTTACCAAGACTCGGCCGATTCGGCCAGGGTCATGGCGTTGGTGGTGCATCCTTACATCATGGGGGCGCCCCATCGGCTCAAATATTACAAGCAGTTGTTAACCGAAATTCGTGCGCGCAAGGATGTCCTGTTCTGGACGGGGGAGCAGATTCTTGACTGGTACGGATCGCAGGAATCGCAGTTTTGAGTATAGGCAATTGATTGGTTGAATTTTCTCATTGTTGAACCCCGATTCACTCAGGTTCAGTGGTGTGTTTAAAGTGACGAAAGTCCGAATCTAAAGGATGAAACTACCGTGTCGATGACGATATTTCAACTCCTCAATGGAGCAACTTTTGCCGCCTTGCTGTTCGTGGTGGCCAGCGGGTTCACCCTGATTTTTGGCCTGATGCGAATTGTCAACCTGGCACATGGTGCCCTCTACCTTTTTGGCGGGTATTTGGGTCTGACGGTTGCCAACCTCACCGGTAATTTCTTTCTGGCTGGCATAGGGGCGGCTATTGGTATAGCCCTGATCGGGTTGATCATAGATTTCGGACTGTTGAGGTTCGTGCGCGGTTCCGAGCTCAGACAGGTGCTGTTGACGCTGGGCGTGGCCTTCGTGCTCAACGACCTGGCGCTGGTGCTGTGGGGCGGCGATACCTTCAGCATTCAGGTGCCTGCTTTCCTGGATGGACCGGCCGAATTCGGGGATGTCACTTATCCCATTTACCGCTTGTTTGTGCTGTTGGTTGGCATTGTAATTTTCATCTCCCTCGGCTTGATGATCACCAAAACACGTTTGGGCGCCTTGATCAGAGCCGGGGTGGATGACGCAGAGACCGTATCGGCCATGGGTGTGGACATTCGCCGCGTGTTCATTTACACCTTCATGCTCGGATCAGCTTTGGCAGGGTTGGGCGGTGTGATGGGAGGCGCATTTTTGACCCTCTATCCGACCGCCGACTCTGAAATTCTGGTGTACAGCCTTGCGGTGGTGATCATTGGCGGGCGTGGTAGCCTGGTTGGCGCTGCTGTGGGCAGTTTGTTGGTCGCTATGTTGTCCACATTCGGGCAGGTCTGGTTCCCGGAATTGGCTTATTTCGTGATTTTTGGTCCCATGGCGATTCTGTTGGCTTTCAGGCCTCTGGGTCTTTTCGGAAAGGTGGCTTAAATGTTGGCCAATAAAAAGCAAATGGTGTATGTGATCTTGGCCTTGATTGTCCTGGCACTCATACCAACACTGATGCCAGGTTACAAAACCAGTATTGCGACGGAAATTCTGATTTTCGCAATACTGGCCATGTCGGTTGACATCATGGCCGGTTACACAGGGCGGACCTCTTTGTGCCACGGCGCCATATTTGGTGTGTCCACCTACGTGGTTCTGCATTACGTCACGGTGATTGGTGGTTCGGTGTGGATGGGGGCATTGTTGGGCGTGCTGGCCGCTATGGCGCTTACCATGGTATTTGCCGCCTTGGCGATCAGGACATCGGGCGTTTATTTCATTTTGCTCACATTGGCGCTCGGCATGATCGTCTGGGGTGTTTGCCTTCGCTGGACCTCGGTCACCGGTGGTGAAAACGGCATCAGGGGCAGTGTCGCTACCGAGTGGTTGCTCAACAAACAGAATCTCTATTACTTCACCGCAATCTGCTTTGCCGTTGTGACTTTTGGCATGTGGAAGTTTGTCAACTCACCCTTTGGTCTCACCTTGAAAGGTATTCGCGACAGTGAGTCGCGCATGCGGACCTTGGGATACAACGTTCCGCTGCATCTGTTCATAGGATTTATTGTCTCCGGCTTTTTTGCCGGTGTGGCAGGCGCTTTGTACGCTTTCTTCAACAGTTTTGTCAGTCCTTCGACCGTTGCGCTTGCTCAATCGGTTGAGGGTCTGTTGATGGCCATTGTGGGCGGTGTTGGAACTTTGTTCGGAGCCATCATCGGGTCTATTCTGATTATTTCGCTGGAGAACTTCGTCAGTTTGTACACCGATCGCTGGTTGATGATTATGGGCTTCTTGTTCATCTTTACGATGATTTTTGCCCCCACCGGATTTTTGGGCGCAGCCCGCAATTTCATCAAGTCACGTGAGAAGAGGTAAGAGAGTCGAGGGTATTTTTTTTTGTTAGTTCATTAATCAGGAGTGCATCATGGAACGTAGAAATTTCATCAAATCCATAGGATTGACTGTTACTGCCGGCGCAGCCCCATGGGTTAACACCGTTCAAGCTCAGACCGGGCCTATCCGCATCGGTTTGCTGTCACCTTTGACCGGGGTTCTGGCTGCCGGTGGCAAAGAGCTGGTTGAAGGCTTTGAGCTGTACTGGAAGCAAAACGGCTTGACGCTGGCTGGCCGCCAGGTCGAGATCGTGATTGAAGACGATGGTTCCAACCCGGACATGGCTCTGCAAAAAGCTCGTCGACTGGTGGAGCAACGCAACGTCCATTTTCTGATGGGCAGCGTGTTGGCCAACACCGGTCTGGCCATCTCTGAATACGCTCGCTCTAGCGGAACACCTTACTTCATTCCGGTCGTGGCGGCGGACGAATTGACGCAACGCAAACGTGTGCCGAACATCATTCGCGTTGCGGGTTATTCAGCGAGCCAAATGCCCCGTCCTCTGGCCGAGTATGCTTACAACGTCAAGAAAGTTCGCAAGATTGTGACGATCTCGCAGGACTACACCTTCGGCCATGAGCAGTGCGGTGGTTTCTCCCAAACCTTTAGCGAATTGGGCGGTCAGGTTATTCAGCAATTCTGGCACCCCCTCAACACGGCCGATTTCAGCCCGTATATGGCTCAACTCAAGAATGCTGGAGCTGATGCGGTGTTCGCGATGGAAACCGGTGCTGATGCTAACCGTTTCATTAAGCAATTCCGGAACTTTGGGCTGCAAGGTAAATTGCCCCTGTACGGTGCCATGAACCTGACTGACCAATCTGTGATTCGCACGCTCGGCGAGGAAGCTGGGGGTATTATTTCTTCTGCGCACTTCGCTGAAGGGTCCGACAACGCTGCTACCAAAAAATTCGTTGCCGAGTACGTGGAAGCCTACGGCAAACTGCCTTCCATTTATGGTTTCTCACTCTACTCGGGAGCGATGTGGGTTGCAGAAGCAATCAAGAAAATCAACGGTAAGGTTGAAGACAAAACAGCATTCCTGAATGCTGTCAGATCAATCGAGTTGACCAACTCGCCTTTGGGCCGGCCAGTGAAGCTGGATAGCTACGGCAATCCTGTTTACGATGTTTTCATTCGTGAAACGAAAGTGCGTCCCGATGGCAAATACTGGAACGTACCGATCCAGACGTATCCCGGCGTGTCTCAATTTGGCAAATACGATCCGGAGGTTTACATGAAGCAACCTCCATACAGCCGCGACTTCCAGGGTATCAAGAAGTCTTGATCTTCTGGCATCAATCATTGAAGCACGCCAGCCAGTGTGCTTGAACATCCATCAAGCACACTGGCACTCAAGGGATATTTTGTGACGAATTCGATTCTTTCACTTCAAAACGTCAGTGTAACCTTCGGTGCATTACGGGCTGTAGACGGTGTGACGTTGTCAGTTCCTGCTGGTCAACGGCGCGCCATCATCGGGCCCAATGGTGCTGGTAAAACAACGTTGTTCAATGCCATAGCCGGTGTTGTTCCCATTTCAAGTGGAACGGTGCACTTTAACAGCGTCGACATGACCCGCTACACAACCAACAAGCGGGCCAATCTGGGAATATCGCGAACCTTTCAGATCACGAATCTTTTCCCGCAATTGACGGTTCAAGAAAACATACGGTTGGCTGTCTGTGGACTCTCCCGGCGCAAATTTGCACTGTTCGGCAGCGGAAAACCCAACCTGCTAGAAAAAGAAGCCATCGAGCACGCTCTTGAAAACTCGCAACTGGTAGAGCAGCGCAACGCTGAAGTCAAAACACTGTCTTACGGTGAGCAAAGGCAGCTGGAAATGGCGATGGCCCTGGTTCAAAAACCCAAGCTGCTGTTGCTCGATGAGCCAGCTGCTGGTTTGTCTCCGGCCGAACGCGTGAAGTTGGCCGACGTCATCAACGCCTTGCCGAGAGAGCTGACCCTGATATTGATCGAACACGACATGGATTTGGCCCTGGGGTTGGTCGACTACGTCACATGCTTGCATTTCGGACAGGTGCTCACAGGTGGGACGCCTGATGAGATTCGTGTCGACGAAAAGGTACAAGAGGTTTATTTGGGAAAACCACGGCATGCTTGAAATTAACGATCTGCACAGTTACTACGGTGACGCCCACATTTTGCGTGGCGTCAATATGAATGTGCCCAAAGGCAAGGTCGTGGCTTTGCTTGGACGAAATGGCATGGGCAAGACCACACTGATTCGGTCGATCATGGGGCTGAACCCGCCCCGTATCAGCAAAGGCAGCGTCAAGTACAACGGCGATGAATTGGTTGGGCTCAGCCCGCACGTGATCGCGTCCAAGCGTATCGGATTTGTTCCTCAGGGGCGACGAATTTTCGCCTCACTGACCGTGACCGAACACCTGACGGTATTCGCTTCTAAAAATCAAAGCAGCAAATGGACGGTCAAAAGAATTTATGAAATGTTCCCGCGCTTGCAAGAGCGAAAGAACAATCTGGGCACTCAGCTGTCTGGGGGTGAGCGTCAAATGCTGGCGGTTGCCAGGGCATTGATGACGGATCCTGAAATGTTGTTGATGGACGAGCCCACCGAAGGACTGGCGCCCGTGATGGTTCAGCGCCTTGAAGAAATTGTGACTGAACTGGGTAAAACTGGCCTGGGCATTTTGTTGGTTGAACAAAATCTCTACAGCGCACTTTCGGTAGCCAATGAGGTTTATTTGATGGAAACCGGTGAAATTGTTCACCATTGTCTGGCCGATGAGCTGATGAATGACCGCGACACCATGCAGCGGTTCCTGGGTGTTCGTTAACCATCATCGTCCACGGTCATGACAGAACATCTTGCGAATCTGGGTGTATGCGAAGCGGCAACCGCCATTGCGCGAGGCGAGGTGAGCTCAGAGCAGCTGACCAGGATCGCTCTGGATCGCTTGGACAGATGGGGTCCCCAGCTCAATTGTGTGGCTTCAATTCAGGCGGAAGCGGCGTTGGAAGCTGCGCGCAGTGCTGATGTGCAGCGCTCCAAAGGGGGCAAGCTGGGTGTTCTGCACGGCATCCCGATGGCTCACAAGGAGTTGTTCTATCGCAGTGGGAGAAAAACCAGCGATGGATCCATCATCACCAAAGATTTCATCCCAAGCGTTACTGCAACATCCTTGACGCGTCTGGATGAAGCCGGAGCCATCGATCTGGGTCTCTTGCACATGGCTGAATTTGCCATGAGCCCTACAGGTTTTAATTTGCATTACGGACATGCGCGCAATCCCTGGAACACGGATTACTGCCCAGGCGGTTCTTCCAGTGGTTCAGGTGCTGCAGTGGCCGCCAGACTGACCTTCGCCTCTTTGGGGACCGACACGGGAGGGTCTATCCGACACCCCTCCGCCATGTGTGGCGTAACCGGTCTGAAGCCGACGTGGTCAAGGGTCAGTGGTTTTGGTGTGATGCCTCTGTCAAAGTCATTGGATTGTGTCGGACCCTTGGCCAGAAGCGCTCGCGATTGCGCCCGTTTATTGAAGGTCATTGCAGGATTTGATCCCTTGGATAGTTCCAGCAGCCAGCAAGCGGTTCCTGATTACGAAGCGATGTTGGGTGGGGATTTGCGGGGTATGAAAATAGCCGTGCCAGGTGGCTATTATCTGGAACATTTGAATGCTGGCGTAGCTGCTTGCATCGCTGAGGCTTGTCGGGTTTTTGAAGACTTGGGCGCTGCCATCATCCAGACCGAGCCACCCGATATGGCCGTCATCAACCGCATGATGTCGATTGTCCTGACGGTTGAGGCCGCTTCGCTGCACAAAGACTGGATCCGGGAAAGACCCCATGATTACGCCGAGCAAGTCCTCGCGCGCTTCAAGCCCGGTTTTGATTTCACTGGCATTGATTATTACGAGGCCATCAGCGCAAGAAAAGAGCTGGCTCAAAAATGGGTGTCCATGTCCATGGCAGGTGCCGACTGTGCGCTGCTGCCGACGATACCGGTTCTAGCGCCCAGCATTTTAGAGACCACTGAGGGCGACTGGAGTGAAATCGCCAAGAAGATATCTGCCATCACGCATTGCAATCGGGGAATCAACTATTTGAGCCTTCCTTCATTGAGCGTACCGGCTGGCTTTGTGAATGCTTTGCCGGTGGCTTTTCAATTGGTGGGGCGGGAATTTGACGAAGGCAAGCTGTTGAAAATGGCAGATGCATTTCAAACAGCAACATCGTGGCATCAAGAGAGGCCTCCACTGTGTGTGTGAGGACAAGATGCCTTTTTCTTTGTCTGCATTCTCACTTGTCAAGTAAATGAGCGCCGTTGGAATGATCGGGTTGGGGGTCATGGGTCTGGCGATGGCCCAGAACCTGATGCGATCGGGCTTTGAGGTGCATGGTTACGACATTGATCCTTCACGGCGAAAACTGTTGAAAAAAACAAAAGCACGCGTGGAGCGCTCAGTTGAAGAAGTGGCCGAAAAAACGGATGTTCTGATCACTTCCCTGCCGTCGACTCCAGCCCTGTTGGCAGTCAGCCATTCGCTGGCTGCTTCGGCGCGCAAGGGCATGACCGTTGTGGAAACGAGCACATTGCCAATCAAAGACAAAATGGCTGCGCGGCGTATTCTGAGCCCAGCCCAAATCGTTTTGCTCGATTGTCCTTTGTCGGGTACCGGATCCCAGGCGCAGACCAAAGACCTGGTGGTGTATGGAAGCGGTCAATGGGCTGCCTATAAAAAAGTCACGGACGTTCTTCTGGGGTTTTCAAGAAAGCAGTTTTATCTGGGTGCATTTGGCAACGGTATGAAGCTGAAGTTCATTGCCAATTATCTGGTGGCTATTCACAACGCCGCGACCGCAGAGGCATTGATACTGGCTGAAAAAACGGGTTTGAAGCTGGATCTTGTTTTGGAGGCCATAGGTGATAGCGCAGGGCAATCCCGAATGTGGCAAGTTCGGGGTCCCCGAATGGTGGCCTCGGATTATTCACCCATGATGTCCATGCATCTTTGGCAAAAAGACATGGGCATTATTTCCGAATTCGTGGCGGGTGCAGGCACGCCCTCGCCGGTGTTTGACCAAGCCCGCGCACTGTACGACCTGGCTTACAAAGCCGGCTATGGCGACAGCGACAGCTCGGTGATTCACTGGCTACTGAAATCGATGTCGGATGCGCCGGTTGATGTGAAGTCGGCCGTCTGAATTCATGGCAATGACTTCAGAGCACTACCATTCAGTTCGGGGGCATACGATGGGAAAGCTGTGCATCTCAGAGAAATATTAGGTTTTAAATGTTGACAAAAATACAATTCAATGGCAAATGGAAAACCGTCGAATCGGACCCGCATTCAGCGCGCACTGGATCGTCATTTGTGCCGCTGTGGAACCCATACGCGAATCCTCAAGGCGGTGGATCTTTCACGGCAAAGATTACCCTTGCTTGAACACGCTGTATTCAAGCAATCTCTGTTGCTGATATTCTTTAAACGTTTGGCTGAACTATGTTTTACACCTGCTCATCTTCTTGTCAAAATCCCGCCCACTTCCATTCGGCCGGTCTGGGTGCATCACCCAGACCGTCAACGCCTGCCATGGCGGCTGGCAAATCGGTCTCCTCAAAGCGGGTGACCCCATCGGAGTCCACAAAAGGCCATGCGGTCAAGCGGGCTGCACCTTCCAAGGTGGTGGATGTGCACTGCCATTACCTCAGTCCTGAAGTTGGTGCCAAGTACGCGTATTTGCACCCTGTGAAGCACGATGCAACCGCTGTTTACGCCACCGAGCTGTCGCGCCAAGTCAATATGAAGCAGATTCAGGAACTGGGGGCCAAATTCAACCAGGTTGCGGTTCGGCTCAAGGACATGGACAAAATGGGCATTGATATCCAGGTTGTCTCGCCTGCGCCGATTCAATATTTTTACTTTACTGAGCCTGAACTCGGTGCCCAGATTTCCCGCGATATCAACGAGAGTATTGCGCTTGTGGTTGCCCAGCGGCCTGATCGGTTTGTGGGCATGGGCACGATTCCCCTACAAGACGTTGACCTCGCCATCAAGGAACTGGAATACGCCGTCAACGTATTGGGTCTGCGTGGCGTTCAAATATGCACCAACGTGAACGGTAAAAATTTGACCGATCCTTCCTTGAAGCTGGAGAGGTTTTTTGCCAAAGCCCAGGAAATGGGTATCGTGATTTTTCTGCACCCCATGGGTTTTTCGCAAGGGGAGCGCTTTGTTGAACATTACTTCAACAATGTGATGGGTAACCCGTTGGAGACGAGCCTGGCCTTAGGCCATCTCATTTTTGACGGTGTGCTGGCCCGTTATCCCAAGCTGAAAATTCTGGCCTCGCATGGCGGTGGCTATATTGCGAGTTACTGGGCCCGAATGGACCACGCCTGGAGGGCTCGCGAAGATGCCAGGACGGTCATCAATAAAAAGCCTTCAAGTTATCTTGAGAAAATTTATTTCGACACCATCACCCACGACTCCCGGATTTTGGGTAACTTGGTCGATCGCTACGGAGCCCATCGCATTCTTCTTGGAACCGATTACCCGTTCGATATGGGCGAAGACAATCCGGTCAAATTGATTCAGAATGTGGGCCATTTGAGCGCGTCAGATCGGGATTTGATCAAGGGCGGAAATGCCTTGAAACTCTTCAAGATCAAGTGTTGAGCAGTTGAACACATAACAAATTTTGGTATCGGAGAGACCGTGACCGATGTAAAAAAGTGGAACGCTTTTGTTCCTGGCGAAAAGTTTCTGATGGAAGGTCAAGCCAACGGCCCGTTGAGTGGCTTGACCATGACGGTCAAAGATCTGTTCGACGTTGCGGGGCATCCAACCGGCGCTGGCAATCCGGACTGGCTGTCGTCACACGGGGTTCCCACACAGCATGCGGTGCTCGTTCAGACGCTGCTGGATGCGGGTGCCCATCTCGTTGGGAAAACCATAACCGAGGAGTTGGCTTACAGCCTTGTTGGTGAGAACATCCATTACGGGACCCCTGTGAATCCGCACAACCCCGATTGCATTCCGGGCGGATCAAGTTCTGGGGCTGCGGTATCAGCTGCGGCGGGATTGTGTGATTTTTCGGTGGGCACCGACACCGCAGGCTCGGTGCGCTTGCCAGCCAGTTTTTGTGGTCTATGGGGGTTTCGTCCTTCTCACGGCGTGTTGTCCAGCGAAGGCGTTGTTCCTCTTGCCCCCAGCTTTGATACGCCTGGGTGGATGTCAAAAAATGCTGACCACTTGCTGCAAGTGGGGTCGGTGGTCTTGCCGCCTGATCGGAAGGTCGCAACACCAGACCAGTTGAAACTGGCTCTTCCAGAGGACCTCTGGCTTCGTGTCCATGCGGATTTTCATTCGGCATTGAAACCGCTGATCGATCTGATCGAACCGTCTTTTAAGGGTGTATCGCGTACCAGTCTTTCACAAGGCCGTTTGCTGGAGTGGCAAGATGCGTTTCGCTTTGTGCAAGGTCACGAGGCATGGGCGTCTCATGGGCAGTGGATTCGAAGTCACAAACCCTGCTTGGGGCCTGGGATCAAAGAACGGTTCGAGTGGGCCTCCACCATTCAGGATGAAGATGCGAACCGAGCCCGTGCCAGCATGCTGAAAAATGCCGAAACGGTTCATGCTTTTTTGGAGGATGCTGTGATTTGCATGCCCACGGTGTCTTACCTGGCCCCGCAAAAAAGACATGTCAGCAGCGATGAAGACCGCACAAACGCACTCAGTCTGTTGTGCATTTCCTCCATGGCCGGTTTACCCCAGGTCACCATGCCGCTGGCGGTGATCGAAGGCAAAGCCTTGGGCTTGTCGTTGCTGGGGAGTCGTCACAGTGACCGCCAGCTGTTGGCTGTGGCCCACCGCATGCGCGGTTTAATGACCTGACTGGGCAGCCCATCTTTTACGGGTTGTGGCCTTGTCAGGCTGTCAGAAGGTTGGGGGCGTGCTGACCCACAACACGCGAGCGGTAACTATTCCTGGATTTTTGTAGCTGTGCGGCTCTTCTGACCGGTAGACAAAAGAATCCCCAGGATATAGTAGGTACTGGATGCCGCTCACGGTCAGTTCGAGCGTGCCGCTCAGCACATATCCGACCTCTTCACCCTCGTGGGTCAAGATGCCGTCACTGCCGCCTCCGGGCTCGAGGATGTGCAGGTTGCCCTCCAGCAAATGCCCCAAATTGGGCGGCACCAGGCGCTCCAGGCGGGATCCATTGGCGTCGATGCGGAAGGTAGAACGGTCATTGGCGCGCGTCACAACGCCGTGGTCTGCACGCGATTCACTGAACAACGTCGTGATGGTGATGTCCAGACTGTGAACAATGCGGTGCAGCAAAGTCAGCGACAGTTGGGCTTTGCTGTTTTCAACTTTGGACAGCATGCTTTCAGAGCAGAGGGCTCGGTCTGCCAAATCTTTCAGCGTCAAGCCCTTGATGTGTCGAAGGTTGCGAATGCGTCGGCCAATGTTCGCTCCGAAAAGGGGCCGTTCACTCACTGCTGCCATTTTTTCAGCCGTTGCTGGAGAATCTGGTTGAACGGGTTGATACATCTCTGGTGCATCGATTTCGGGGGTAACCAACGGGCGCTTGTTCGCGCTTTTTTTGATTGGCGCGGCGGCTTTTTGATTCAAGGGTGTGCCCTTTGAAAGGCTGCTTGATTTGGAAGCGGTTGGCATAAGTGAACTGAGCGCTTTGATGGACGGCCACTACAGTCAGTGTGTCGGAATTGTTTTGTAATGGAGCTGACTGGTTTAGGGCGCGGTGTCCCGACTGTAGTTGAAGGTTCAAGTCGGCGGACGGACTGAATTATGCTGCCTGTTGATCAGTCTGACAAGAAGAAGTTTGACCTGACAGTGAGAGGCCCTGGCATGTTGCCGCCGACTGTGCGTGCCGACGCTATTATGGGGTTGGAGTCGCCTCTACACCCAGTAGCTGGTGCAGTCGCGAGCTGGTGGTGGTGTATTGCAGCTGGGTTGTCACGCCGGGGAAGACGATCTCGGCTGCGCCGAATGCTGCCAGTGCTGCTTCGTGAAAGCCGCATAGTATCAGCTTCTTTTTGCCGGGATAGGTGTTGATGTCACCGACCGCAAAAATGCCGGCAACGCTGGTTGAAAACTTTTCAGCGTCTACCGCCACTTGCCTGCGTGCCATGTCCAGGCCCCAGTGCGCGACTGGCCCGAGTTTGGGTGACAGGCCCAGCAGCACCAGCATGGCATCAACCGAGTGTGGCTCGGTATCACCGTTGATGTCGGTGACGTGCGCTAGAGCGAGTTTGCCGCCATGTTCATCGTAGCCGGTCACCTGGCCGACCTTGAAGCGCAGCGAGCCCGTCTCAATCAGCGCCTTGATGAGCGCTACCCTGTCGCTACTTGTTTGAAGCACATCGCGCCTGTGCAGCAGCGTCACGCTTTTCGGCTTATGGATATCCGCCGTTGCCAGGTGTATGGCGCAGTCGAGTGCTGCATCGTCTCCGCCCACGATCAGTACATCTTTGTCGGCCAAGCCCGTAGCATCTTCGGCATGGTAAAAAAGTTGCGCGCCTTCAAACTTTTCCAGACCATCGAGTTTGAGGTGCTTGGGCTGAAAGGCACCGACACCGGCTGCGATAAAAATCGTTTTAGTGATGAAAATGCTGCCTTTGGTTGTCGCGACTTTGAAGCGGCCATCTGGCTGCTTCTCGACCAGGCTGACTTCCTGGCCCAGATGCAAGTGCGGCTGGAACGGTGCAACTTGCGCCAGCAGGCTGGCTGTCAGCTCACGCCCGGTGCAGCGCGGCGTGCCGGGGATGTCGTAAATCGGTTTGTCGGGGTAGAGCTCAATGCACTGGCCACCCGCGTAGGGCAGCGAGTCGATGATGTGGGCGTTGATACCCAGAAGCCCGAGCTGAAAAATTTGAAAAAGGCCAACTGGCCCCGCGCCGATGACAAGCGCATCAGTTTCGATCATGTTCACTTGCTTGGTACATGTTCAGCGGATCAATTCAGACAACTTTTCAGTTTTGTCTTTCCAGTCGTCAGCATCGGGCAAAGGCTCTTTGCGCTTGGTGATGCTTTTCCATCCTGCCGCGTGGCTTAGTTCAACATTGAGCTTGATAAAGTGCAACTGGTCAGCCGGCACGTCTTCTTCTGGGTAGATGGCGTTGACCGGGCACTCGGGAATGCAGACCGCGCAGTCGATGCACTCGTCCGGGTCAATCACCAGCATGTTCGGGCCTTCGCGGAAGCAGTCCACAGGGCACACATCCACACAGTCAGTGTATTTACAGCGGATGCAGGAGTCGGAGACGATGTGGGTCATGTTGAGTTGAAGCGAGTGCGTGGAAACCCTTCATTTTAAGGGGTTTCGAGTAGCAGGGTTTTAGAGCCAGCACGGCAATCGGCTTCACCCCAGCAACCATGTGGCTTTGCCTGGGTTTTGGTTTGCGCAAGCCATGAAAATCTATTCATGTGCACACTTGGTGCTGTTTCCCGGCTTACTTTGCGCCGGGTGGCTGCTGGGCTAGCCAAGTTCCATCGCTAGTGCCAGGCGTTGCTCGATGGGCAGTGGCTCACCGTGCAGGCGGGCTGCCAACAATTCGGCACACAGCGCCGCAAACGTCAGCCCGCGTGAGCCCATACCGGTGCAAACCCAGACCTCTGCACCCGTGCTGCCCTGCGCTATGCGCGCTACCAGTGGCAGCCGTGTGGGCGTTGCACAGCGAATGCCGGCCCAGCCGCGCACTTGGCCTTGGCTGTATTGACTGGTAAATGATACGGCGGCTTCGGGCAGCAGCGTCTGCAGGCGCGCCAGATTATCAAGGTGGTCTTGCGGGTTGATGCGCGGCACGCTGCCATCACGCTCAAAGCTTGCACCCGCCACCCACGCTGCACCGCCTTGCATGGGCACTGCCGGAATCAGGCTGCCATGGCCGTTGACAGGGAAGGGCGGCAGGGCTGAGTTGCTCACCGCGCCTGCCTCATGCAATCCCCAGGACACCTGCCCGCGAATCGGCTGTAGCTCCAGTGCGGCGCTATGCACGCTCGCCGCCAGCGCCCGGCTGTCGTAGGCCGCTGCCAGCACCACCAGATCGGCCTGCGCCAGCACTTCACCCGATTTACTGACGGCTTGCCAACCGCTGTTGCTGTTATCGCCAGGCTGAAGGCGTTCTACTTTTGTGTTGCCACGCCATTCGATCGTTGCTGCGTCGCCCCTGGCTTGCAACCAGGCCGCGACCAGGCGCGCCGGTTTGATCCAGCCTGCACGCGCGTGCCAAAGGCCTTTACTGCTTGCACCCATACCGCTTTGCGCCCAGTTGTCAGCGCTGGCAACCGCGCTCCAGTCGGCGGCGGCGTCAAGCCAGTCTTGTACCCATGTTGCTGGCAGCCTGGGGCCGAGGTCGTTCACGTCACGCTGCAACACCCCGGTATGCGCCCAATCGGCATCACGTTCAAGAAGAGTTTGGGCTTGCTGCATGGTTAGCCGCACGCCACTGCGCGACAGCTTTGACAGCAAGCTGTCATCCGGCGACACATGCGGCACCAAAAGGCCCGCAGGCAAGCTGGACGCACCGCTGGCAGGCGCATCGGCTGCGTCCAGCACCGTCACGCGCCAGCCGCGCCGCGCCAGGCTGGCCGCAACGGCGCTGCCCGCAAGGCCTGCGCCTATGACGATGCAGCTGGTCGGCGGCCTGGCTGCGTATGCCGTGGCTCGTGCTGGTTTTTTCGGTGTCCACGGCGGGTTGTATTCGCCCTGCAAGTTATCGCGCTTGGGCGCTATGCCGGGTGTTTTTCCAACCACAAAGCCGCATTGCGCCAAAGCATCCCGTACCGGGCGGGCCACCGTCCAGGTGGCAATGCGGGTGCCGCGTTTGCAGCAACGGGCTACGGCTTTGAGGGTGTGAAGATCCCAGATAGCTGGATTTTTTTGCGGGCTGAAGCCATCGAGATAAACCGAATCCGCCTCAAAGTGCTGCTCGCGCAACATGGCTTTGGCATCGCCTATGCACAGCGTCAGCAGCACATGGCCGCCCTCAAACACCAGCCGGTGAAAGCCCGGCAGCAAGCCCCATAGCTGCGTGTGTAGTTCGGTCGCCAGCGGCAAAAGCTCAGGGTGTGCGGTGGCGCTGCGCAGTACGTCGGAAGCCGTCGCCGGGTAGGCTTCGCTAGATACAAAATGCAGCAGGCGTGGCCGCATCGGGTCGGTCTTCCATGCGGCCCAGGTGACGAGAAAATTCAGCCCCAGGCCAAAGCCGGTTTCAAGAATCTTCCAGCTTGGCTGGCCGCTCCAGGCGGCGGGCAAACCGCAACCTGCCAAAAAAACATCACGCGCTTGGCTGATGCCGCCCATCTCACCCCGGTAACGGTCGCCAAAGCGCGGGCTGAAAGGCGCGCCGCTGGCCGTGCCATCGTTCAGCCATTCGATGCGCTCCGCCATGCGTCAGCCTGCGCGGGCTGCTTAGGCTGTTGGCGGGGTGTAGCCCTGCACGGTATCTGCACCGCTGCCGAAGAAATGATTTTCCATTTGCCGGGCTAGGTACTGGCGCGCGCGTGCATCGGCCAGGTTCAAGCGGTTTTCATTGACCAGCATGGTTTGGTGCTTCATCCAGTCGGCCCAGGCCTGCTTGCTGACCTCTTCCCACAGGCGCTTGCCCAGCGGGCCTGGGTAGGGCGGAAAGTCCAGGCCTTCGGCTTCGACACCGAGCTTGATGCATTTAACGAGACGTGCCATGGGGTGTTCTTTCGTCGTGTGGGTTTGATGTGCCGCGCAAGACAGTTGCGCATGTGCAGGCCTGTATTTTGTCCGCGTTTCAGTCAGATTTGAAAAAACGATTGATTTGCCACTCCTTCGCTCAGGACTTTAGACATCGTTTGCCTGCTTAGCCCCACAGCAGCCTGCAACGCCCCTACAAACCACTGTTCAGCTTTTGGGCGTAAAATATAGGCCAATTCATAGCAGGCAAGCACAGTTAGCTATAAAAAATATAGCGTTCAGAGCTTGCCCTGGTTAGTTTTAAAGCCCGGCAGGTACCGCCACCCCTACTACTCATCCACCCACCCTTCCAAGGAAGATTCAGAACATGGCAAGAGCTGATGCTAAAACCGCCGTACTCGCTGACGGCCTGCGCTACAAATCCAAGGTATCGGGTTCCCCGTTTGCGGCCACCACCTCGTTTGGTGCGGCCACGATGTCGTGCTTTATGTGCGGCAAGCACCGCGCCCGCTCACTGATGGGCACCCGAAAAGTGCTCGGTAAATCGCAAGCCGTGTGTGCGCCGTCGTGCAAAGAGCTTGATCTGATTCTTGAAAAACAGGCTAAAGGCGAGTAGAGCGAGTGAAAAAAACTTACCGGCTCAACCTCGAAGGCAAAAACCGCGACCGCCTGCTTGATGCCGCCAAGCACGACATCCGCAAATACGCCAAACGCGAACGCGCCAGGGCCTTGCCTGTAGGCGTTGATTTTTGGGACTTCGATTGCAAGCTCGGCAGCACTGACGTAACTGCCGCCCCGGTTCATTTCGCTGCGCTGATAGCCGCAGTGGATGCGCTGGCCAAAGAGGGCGCTGAATCGTTTTATGTTGAGGTAGTCACCAAACATGGCCAGCGCATGGCCCGCCCTGCTACGGAATCGCAGGAACAGGGCGACTAAGGAGTTATTGGGCTCTGACCCCAAAAACTCGGGCTTGTGTCAGTATTTGGCGCCATAAAGTCAGAAATATTTGCATTTGGCCTGCCAATTGCAGATATTTCTGGCCTTTTTAAGCCCTGATCCTGCGGTTCGAGGTGATAATCAATGGGTGTAGTCTTTACTGCACAAGTGGGTGATCGGTCAGTTTCGCGCGCTACGGCGGTGCTTTTTGGATTTGTTGTGCTTTCGGGACCCCATCGCTTTTTGTTTTATGTGTTTTTGAGGAGTCCCTAATGGGCAACAAACTTTACGTCGGCAACCTGCCGTACACCGTTCGCGACGAAGATTTACAACAGTCTTTCGGCGCATTTGGTTCCATCACCAGCGCCAAGGTCATGATGGAACGTGACACCGGCCGCTCCAAAGGCTTCGGCTTTGTGGAAATGGGCAGCGATGCCGAAGCGCAAGCTGCAATCGCCGGTATGAATGGCCAGTCACTCGGCGGCCGTGCCATCACCGTGAACGAAGCCCGTCCGATGGAAGCTCGTCCTCCACGTACCGGCGGCTTCGGCGGCGGTGGTGGTGGTTACGGCGGTGGTGGCGGTGGCGGTGATCGTTCCGGTGGCGGCGGCTACGGCGGCGGCGGCGGTGGTCGTGCCGGTGGTGGTGGCGGCGGCTACGGCGGTGGCGGCGGCGGTGGACGCGGCGGCTACTAAGCCCTGCTAATACTTTCTTCAGCTTCGCGCTGAAGATGCTTGAAAGGCTTCAGGACTTCGGTTTTGAAGCCTTTTTGCATTGATGGGTCGCCATCAGAAGTTTGGTGACAATGTAGCCACGTCCAGCGGCATCCATAACGCCAATTCGAAGAATTCGGCGACAAGGAGACTGTCGTGGAACATTGGCGAACACCCCCCAACCCAATAGACTTCTTCCACCGGGTTTTGGCTTTTGCGCAGAACACATATGTTCGAAATCCGGACGGATATTCCGATGAATCAGGCGAATTCCTCGTCGGATTCAAAACTGAAGTGCAACACCCTGGGTTTCAGTGAATTGCAGTGGAGTGCTGCGGGTTGTTGATGAGCAGCTCTCGGTAAACCGCCAAGGGGGATCGTACCCCGAGTCCTTTTCTGGGTC
>Ga0209702_10003533_pt1 | contig 24404 bp, 25 predicted proteins | sample FRY01_FD_187210 | JGI IMG/M metagenome (GOLD analysis project Ga0209702, IMG submission 187210) | Freshwater microbial communities from Lake Fryxell liftoff mats and glacier meltwater in Antarctica - FRY-01 (SPAdes) (version 2) | ecosystem: Environmental > Aquatic > Freshwater > Ice > Glacier... | reverse complement strand
ACTGGGCGCCCGATAGGGCCGCGGCACCAGTTCCATTATTGGCCGCCCGCACTTTTTCGTAGAGTTCGTAGAAAGCCTTCTCAATTGATGCAACCATTTCGCTGCGCTCTTTAGTAATCGAATCTAGCTTACTATATATTGCTGCGAGTGCGTTCTCTTTGCAAATTTCTAATTCCATAATAGATGCAGCGTGGGCGACTTCTTCGCCCTGCAACGCGCAGATTCGATCTTTAATGTCATCTACTCTCATCATAATTTCTAATTCGACTTCTTCTAATTCTGAGCGCCGAGCGCCGAGCGTTCCGACTTCATGTTGTAATTGTTCTAATTCCTTTGGCGTCGCCGACCCGCTGGAAAGACGCGATTCATCGCGAGTAATTCTGCTAACAATTTGCTCGACATCGACGTCGGCGCGCAATAATTCGCGCTTGACATCACTTAATTCAGTCTCTGCAGCAATGCGCAAATCGCGAGCATTATTTTGCTTAATTGTGGTTGAAGCTATTTCGCCAATTTCAGGAAGTTTGGCCGCTTTATGATTTAGCGTTGCACTCTCTTGGTCAAAGCGTTGGATATCGAGAATTGATTTTTGATCACTTGGGCTGGCTTTCATAAAACCTCCAACCTATTGATTTCTGTGGGCGCTGAGGGTTTCGAACCCCCGACATTCTCGGTGTAAACGAGACGCTCTACCACTGAGCTAAGCACCCTTTTTTCTAATGTGCTCATACTACTTCATCTATAACGCTGCTATTGCCGCCTTGTAATCAGTAATATTGCGCGCATCACCGAGAGAATTTACGATCTGCCAACGCAAAATTCCTGATTTATCAATAACAAAAGTTCCGCGAGTTGCACAACCGGGATTTTCTTGAAAAACACCAAATGATTTTGCCACTGCGCCATGTGGCCAGAAATCTGTAAGTACTGGAAATTTGTAACCTTCTTTATCTGCAAATGCACGTTGTGCATACATTGGGTCACACGAGATTGCTAGCAGTTGCACGTTATCATTTTGGAAAGCAGCAAGGTCATCGCGAAGTGCGCAAAGCTCTCCAGTGCAAGTTCCAGAAAATGCAAAAGGATAGAAAAGAACTACCACGTTTTTCTGGCCTTTAAAAGATGCAAGGGATACTTTCTCGCCATGTTGATCTTTTAATTCAAAATCTGGGGCGGGCTTTCCAATAGTTAATGTCATGGCGTAAATCTAACGCTTACCGGCTTTACGCGCCACTAGAGCGGTAGCGCTCCAATCAAGTGAGATTGAAATTGTAGAAGTTTGGCTTAGGCCAGCCGTTGGGGCAGCATCTTGAATATCACTTGGTTGGACATGACCCGACCTGCCAACTTTTGGATTAAGAACCCAAATCGGCCCGTGCTCGGACAGGTATGTGAGGGCATCCATTAATTCATCAACTAGATCGCCATCGCCCTCGCGCCACCATAAAATAACTGCATCGACAACTTCACGCGAATCACTTTCAATAAATGGATTGCCGGTAATGCCCATAAGTTGATTGCGAAAGTTTTCATCACAATCGCTGCCATAACCGACTTCTAGAATTAAGTCACCACTAGCAAAATTCATGCCCGCTGCCACGGGCTAAGTCCACCCAATTAATGCGTTATGCGCAAGTGGTTTTTGAGAAAATCCTCTCAGGATGTGAAATTTTTGACCGCGATTTTACGAAACTGGCTAGTACGCGAGAGAATAAGCCCATGAAGGAAAACTTCGAGGTGCCTGATGAATTTATCGATCAATTAGTTGATATCGACCCTTCCGAGACTGCCGAATGGCATGAATCATTTGATGCAGCGCTTTCCCATGCAGGCCCTGTTCGCGCTAGATATTTAATGTTGAGTCTGCTTAAACGAGCGCGGGAAAAAAATATTGGACTTTCTTCCCTTCGAACAACGGATTACATCAACACAATCCCGGCAGGCAATGAACCAGATTTTCCTGGTGATGAGGCAATCGAGCGTCGTATTCGTGCTTACATTCGTTGGAATGCGGCAATGTTAGTGCACCGTGCACAACGCCCTGGTGTTGGAGTGGGCGGACATATTTCTACTTATGCATCTGCTGCATCTTTATATGAAGTTGGTTTTAATCACTTCTTCCGCGGACAAAGCCACCCAGGTGGTGGAGATCAAATCTTTTTTCAAGGACACGCCAGCCCTGGAATGTATGCACGCGCATTTATGGAAGGCCGATTTAACGAAGATCAATTAGATGGTTTCCGCCAAGAACTTTCACATCATGGAGGTGGATTATCTTCATATCCACATCCACGTTTGATGCCAGATTTTTGGCAGTTCCCAACTGTCTCTATGGGTATCGGGCCTATCAATGCAATTTACCAAGCACGCTTTAATCGTTATTTACAAAATCGCGGAATCAAAGATACAAGCCAACAACATGTATGGGCTTTCCTAGGTGATGGCGAAGTCGATGAGGTCGATACGCTCGGTGCAATCGGACTCGCAACTCGCGAAAAATTAGATAATTTAACTTTTGTTGTTAATTGTAACTTACAGCGCCTTGATGGTCCGGTGCGTGGTAACGGGAAAATTATTCAAGAACTGGAATCAATCTTTGGAGGCGCAGGCTGGAACGTAATTAAAGTTATTTGGGGACGCGAATGGGATCCACTTCTGGCCCAAGATCGCGAAGGCGCACTTGTTAATATTATGAACAAAACGCTAGATGGAGATTTCCAAACTTTTAAGGCTGAATCTGGTGCATATGTTCGCGAACATTTCTTTGGTCGTGATCCGCGCACTGCTGCAATGGTAAGCAATTGGAGCGATGATCAAATTTGGAATTTAAAGCGCGGCGGACATGATTACCGCAAACTCTTTGCTGCATACACCGCGGCAATGCAACAAAATGGTCGCCCAACCGTTATCTTGGCAAAGACTGTAAAAGGTTGGACCCTTGGTTCACATTTTGAAGGTCGCAATTCAACGCACCAAATGAAGAAGATGACAATGGAAGATATTGTTGAATTCCGTGATCGCCTTGGAATTCCAATTCCAGATGAAAAATTAGATAAATATCTACCTCCTTATTTCAAGCCTGCCCCTGATTCTGATGAAGCAAAATATTTAGAAGAGCGACGCAACGCATTAGGTGGTTCTATTCCAAGCCGTCGCAAAATTTCTAGACCGCTGGCGCAACCCGATGATTCCTTCTACGAATCTATGAAACGTGGCTCGGGTAATCAAGAAATTGCAACCACGATGGCTTTTGTTCGCATGCTTAAAGATTTAATTAAAGCCCCAGATCTTGGCGCGCGGCTTGTGCCAATCATTCCTGATGAAGCCCGAACTTTCGGAATGGATTCACTCTTCCCAACGCTAAAGATTTATTCACCAAGCGGTCAGCAATATGCCTCAGTTGATCGCGACTTAATGCTTTCCTATAAAGAATCAACTACTGGTGTAATTCTTCATGAAGGCATTAACGAAGCCGGCTCGGTGGCATCCTTTACGGCAGTTGGTTCTTCATATTCCACCCACGATGAACCGATGATTCCTATTTATATCTTCTATTCAATGTTTGGATTCCAGCGCACCGGCGATGCTTTCTGGGCAGCAGCTGATCAATTAACACGTGGCTTTGTTTTAGGTGCAACTGCTGGTCGAACAACTCTAAATGGCGAAGGCTTGCAGCACGAAGATGGTCATTCACACCTGCTTGCATCGACTAACCCTGCCGTTGTTGCATACGACCCGGCATTTGCCTACGAACTTGGCCATATCGTTAAAGATGGTTTGCGGCGCATGTACGGTGAAAATAGTGAAAATATTTATTACTACATCACCCTTTACAACGAACCATATGTACATCCGGCGCAACCAGAAAATCTTGATGTAGCAGGTTTGTTAAAAGGTATATACCTCTATCAAGTGGGGCAGAACCAAAAGAAATTACGGGCACAAATCTTAGCCTCTGGTGTTGGACTTAATTGGGCAATAAAAGCGCAACAACTTCTTCAGGATGATTGGGGAGTCGCTGCATCTATCTGGTCAGTTACTTCATGGAACGAACTTCGCCGTGACGGTTTAGAAGTTGATAGCCATAATTTGTTGCATCCAAAAGATCAACGTCAGGCATATATTTCTAAAAAATTAGCTGATACGCGTGGCCCAGTTATTGCAGTTAGTGATTTTATGCGCGCAGTTCAAGACCAAGTTGCACCGTGGGTTTCAAATCCCTTTGCTTCCCTTGGTACTGATGGTTTTGGTTTATCAGATACACGTGGCGCGCTGCGTCGCCATTTTAAAGTCGATGCGCAATCAATTGCCATTGCAACCCTGCAACAATTAGCCAAACTTGGCGAAATTAAAGTCAGCGTTGTAGAAAAAGCAATCCAGAAATATCAAATCTTTGACATTACTTCGGCTGACCCTGGAAATACCGAAGGTTCAGGTTAGTTTCAAAGTTTTAGTTATGGTTCTTTAGCGCCTTTGAAAAATATGGCACAGCAAATAACATCAAAGCAGGGATGAGAAGGGCAATCCCAAGGGATGTAAATTGGGCAGTCCATGCAACTATCCATCGCATTACAAGAGCAAGTAAGTTACTAATAAAACCAAGCTGGCCGACGATAACGCTAGATGGTGCGCTAGAGCGGGCATTGGCCGCATTCATAAAAGTTGGCCCTAGGAAAGATGAACCTAGCCCCGCAATCGTAAAGCCGATAGCCATAATAATTAGAGTTGCTACCTTATGGTTTTCACGCAAATACATACTTAAACAAATAGTAATAAAAAAACTTGTACCAGCTAAAAGCGCTCCCATTTTGGCTAACTTATCAATCGTAAAATAAGGATCTAACTTATGAATTGCCAAACGCCCGATTATCATCGCAACAATGAAAAGAATATAGGGAAGGGTATTTAAACCGCTTTTAATGCCAATATCTTCTTTCATGAAGATGGTCGACCAGTCTCCGATTGCGAATTCCAAATAGATTCCGCAAATTAAACCAAAAGAAACCAGCGAATCAAATTTAAAATCTTTAAAGATATCTCTAACCCGATATTCATTATCCGGTGCCGAATTGGGTAAAATTAAAACTACTTTCATTCGCAAAATAATGAATAAAATTATTAATAAGGAGACAACGGCCAAAGTCGTGATATGCACCGTAATTGAAACTCGATCTACTAGCAAGCCTGCAAGTATCGCTGTTGCTAAAGCCCCGCTGCTCCAAATGCCACTAAGGTGGGTGATAATAAATTTTCTACTACGATCTTGTAGATGAAAGGCTTGGGATGTCATCGATACATGGAATCCAGAAATTGCCGCCCCAGAAATTATGTTGGCGATAAAGAAGATAAAAACCGAATCTGTATGAACGAATGTGACTAAAGATAAAGCAATAGCTATTCCTGAAATCTCTAACACAATTTTGGCACCAAATTTATGTACTATATGTCCCACAGTAAGTAGCGCAACTAAACTTCCGATTGCGCCACTGCTGATAAGTGAGCCAAATTCACCATTTGTAAGGCGCAGAATTGCTTTGACTTCAGGAAAGCGTGGAATCCACGACATAATGCTAAAAGCGAATAGAAAGTAAAGTCCGCGCAGATATCGCATTTCGTTCTGTTCGGTTAAAGTTTTCACTAAAAGAGCGCACTTGCTAGCGCCGAACGCGCTGAAATAAGGCGTGGATCACTTGAATCAACGAGTGAAAAAAGTGATAGCAGATGGTCTTTTGCCTTAGTTTTATCTTCTCCGGTTACGCCCTTTATTAAATCCAGTAAACGAGTAAAAGCGGCTTCAATGTTTCCGCTACCAATTTCTAAATCTGCGGCCTGTAAATTTAAAGACAAGTTTTTAGGATCTGCGCTAATTTGAGCTTGGATTTTTACTGCATCTAAATTTTCCGTGCGCATAAGCAATTGAGTTTGCGCTAAGCCTAATTTTACAAGTGCATCATTTGGTTTTCTGTTGAGCCATTTTCTATAGGCCGCTTCCGCCAGAAGATAATTCCCTGCCTCTAAGGCAGTTAGGGCTTCATCTTCTTCAGGTTCGAATTTTTCTACTGGCGCACTTCCGACACCTTGTTCTGTAGCTAGTGATAAAACTTTATCGATAACCATGCGAACTTGAACTTCGGGATAATTTTGTTCAAAAAGCGGAACCATCTGTTCGCCAATAATTGCAACACCAAAAGGAACTGTTTTTGTTTGAAGAGCTTGCGCGACTTGGGGCTCGGCATCAATATCAACTCGCCCTAAGACCCATGCTCCGTTATCGGCTGCTTCGAGTTTTCCTAAAGTGTTTACCATTTCTATCGATTCTGGACTTCGCGCCGACCAGCAAATTAAAATCACAGGAACTGTGCGAGATAACTCTAGAAATTTACTAGTTAAATTTGCAGCGTTAACTTCGGCGCCAGGAATTGTTGTATTCGATTCAACTTTTGGTTTGACCAATGAACTTAAATCAAATGCGCGTGCAAAATTAGGAGGCTGGCTCACTAGCCAATACTACTGCGTTAGTGAATTAACGCCAGAATCGCGGCGAAAGGGCAGTAGATCATTGATATAACTCTGTATTGCAAAATTTAATCCAACATCATGTCCTGCCTGTTCGCTCAAATACCAGCGATGTTCTAACGCTTCATGAAACATTTGCGCTGATTCGATGCGCCCACGTAGTTCGGTAGGAACTTGGGCAACCATCGGTTCGAATACTTCGCTGAGCCATTTTCTGGCTAATTCATTGACACTAATGCCTAAATCTTTCTCACGTGTGCAATACCTATCGAAGGATGCCAACAGACGTTTTGCTTGAAATTCTTCAGTCTCAAGACCCATTAATTCCCGCAATCTTTGCTGATGGTAGCCTGCTGCAACAAGTTTTGGTTGGAAAGATAACATCTTAGAATCACCATCAATTGAAACTGAAACTTCTTCGACCGCAAAACCAAGGTCTTGTAATTGACGCATTGCGCGTTCAACGGCATGGCGATCAGTTGGATCAAGAAGTTGTGGCTCCTTAAGGGCGGCCCATAAACGTCGATAACGACGGATAACCGAATCGCTTGCTCGAACTGGATCCATACCAGGGTAGAGAACGCCTGATAGCGCTAAATCTTCTAACTCTGCGGCAACATTAAAGTGTGCGATTTCTAAATCATGTTCTCGTTGACCATCGCTAAGTGATTTTTGAAACTCCCCTGTTTCGGCATCAACTAAATATGCAGCGAATGCTTCGGCATCGCGACGAAATAAAGTATTAGAAAGTGAACAATCACCCCACCAAAAACCTAAAAGATGCAAGCGAACAAGTAAGAGTGCCAGTGCACTGGCCATTGTTGTTATATCGTGAGCCGAAACCGAGCCTGATAAAAGGATTCGGTACGGCAATGAATAGGGAAGAAAGCGCGTGGCAAGGGCGCTCGGTAATTCTTCGCCGTTGGCATCAGTTCTTCCTTCAACTACTGCAATCGGTTCAACTGATGGTGCACCAAACTGGGTTAGTTTTCTCAGAATTTTATACTCGTGATTTGCAATTTCTGAAACCGTTTCTTTAATGGCATAAACTTCAGAATCGAGTTCATTTCCAGATCTAATTAAGCGAACTACGTGGCGAGAAATACCGCGTTTCTCGGCAAGGGATGGATCTTCCGGCCATTCTTCAAGGTTAAGGTGCCACGGCAAGCCAGTAACGGCGGCGATTTCATCGCCTAGCCCAGTAATTCGAATCGCCATAGCCCTTATTATCTCGCATCAATATGACAGTTAGATGAAGCGCGCGTCACAGAAAGCACTTTACAATGGTTTCATGGTAATTGAGGATCGAATTAAGAAAGTCCGCAAATTAGGGGCAAAAAAGAGTTCCGTGCCCCCTGACTATGGAATTGCGGGCATGCCAATCGATAGAGCACATCCATTTTATTTTGGTTTCATCGCTACCATAGGCGCGCTTACAGCGATAATTTTAATGCGAGCACTGGGAAGTGTTAGTCAAATTTTTGTCTTGATTCTTATTGCTCTCTTTCTTGCAATGGGTTTAAATCCTGCAGTCGAAGCAATTAGAAAGCGTGGCTTGAATCGCCCACAATCTGTAGCAGTTGTTTTCTCACTTGTCATAATTTTTGTTATTTTCTTTGCACTAGTCGTTGTTCCCCCTGTTGTCAGCCAAGGTTCACAATTGATAAATAAGGGACCGGAATTGCTGCAGGGTTTAAAGAACAATGCAACACTTTCGCATCTCAACGAGCAATTTGGTTTAATCGACACTTTGCAAGAAAAACTAAAGTCGATGACATCTAACGGTGAACTTCTAATCTCAACTTTCGGTGGAGTTCTTGGAGTCGGTAAATCAATTCTCTCTGGTTTCTTTACTTTTCTAACAATTTTAGTTCTAACCCTTTATTTCATCACATCGTTGCCAGCAGCAACAAAACTAGCTCTTCAATTAGTTCCAGCTAGCCGACGCGATCGGATTTCTCGCTTAACGGATGCAATAATCGGTCGAGTTGGCTCATTTGTTGGAAGCCAAATTCTTATTGCGGCGATGGCTTCGGTCTTCGTTGTAATTCTCTGCCTTGTCCTTGGTTTGCCTTCACCGATTGCAATCGGAATGATCGTGCTGGTCTTTGCTTTAGTCCCACTCATCGGCCATTTCTTAGGCAGTGGCGTTGTAACTTTAATTGCCCTGACGCAGTCGGTTCCAATTGGTATAATCGCTTTTCTCGCCTATGTTATTTATGTTCAAGTCGAAAACTACATTGTTACACCGCGAATTATGAAGCGCACGATGGCGCTACCTGGCGCAGTAACAATTGTTTCTGCCCTAATTGGTTCATCGCTATTAGGTTTAGTTGGCGGACTACTTGCGATCCCAGTTGCTGCATCGATTATTTTAATTTTGGATGAAGTCGTAATTCCTAAAGCAAATAACTCTTAAATCTCTGTTGGAAGTGGCAAAAACGAAGGTGCGATAATTTTCGTTATCTCAGTTAGAACTCGATAGACAGATGGTTCTCCAACCCATAAATGTTTTGCTCCATCGACTGCAATAATTTGCAAATGAGGAATTACCGCAAAGCGTTTGCGTGCCTGTTCTGGCGGTAAATAACTATCGAATTCTGGAACCAAAGCTATTATCGGGCGTTTATCATTAATCCAATATTTCAAATCATCTTGCGTTGTTGTCCGAAGTGGTGGGCTCAATAAAATTAATCCTTTGTGGCGTTCATCCTTGGCATGGCGTAGCGCTAAATCGGTTCCGAATGACCAACCAAGAACCCAGAGATTTTCTAATTCTAAATAATCAAAACAATAGGAAAGCATGGCTTGGATATCAAATTGCTCTGAAATACCATTGTCAAAAACCCCAGAACTTGTTCCGGCATCACTAGTTGTGCCACGCGAATTAAAACGTACAACCGTGATTCCAGCCATTGCTGGTAAACGATTAGCTGCTTTCTTAAAGATGTGACTATCCATCATTCCGCCGGCGGTTGGAAGCGGATGCAAAGAGAGAATTGCACCATTTGATGGGCCGATTGGACGCGCAATTTCTCCGATTAGATCAATTCCATCGGCCGTGCCAACAGTAAACCCAGTGCGCTGGGCAGGCAGAATAGTTGCCGATCTAACTATTTCGCTCATGCTCCAAATCTTAGCTAGCCAGTACTACTCTATTAACCATGGCCCGACACAAAAGTGCAACATTTGATTCTCATTTTCCAGTAACTGGCGAAATTATTGGTACTTATCTCATTCACGCCGATGATGATGTAGCCGATGCTGTAGCAAGCGCGCGAATTGTCTTTGAGGCATGGCAAGAAATCGGTTTTGCGGGGCGCAAGAAAGTTCTGCTGGCTTGGAGCAAAATAATTCTTGAGAGAAGTGATGAGATAAGTGAATTAATTTCACGTGAAACTGGAAAACCTACTAGTGATGCTAAATTAGAAGTAAGCCTTGCTTGCACACATTTAGGCTGGGCAGCGCGTCATGCCGAAGAAATTATGCGTACCTCGCATAGATCTCCTGGCCCGATAATGGCAAATATGTCGGCAACGGTTGAGCGTTGCGCTCTCGGTGTAGTCGGAGTGATTGGTCCTTGGAATTATCCAATCTTTACTCCAATGGGTTCCATCGTTTACGCACTTGCTGCCGGTAACACTGTTGTATTTAAGCCAAGCGAATACACACCAGGGGTCGGAATGTGGTTGGCGCAAACTTTCGAAGAAATTGCACCCTTTGCGCACATCTTTACTTGCATTACTGGACTAGCCGATACTGGACGCGCATTATGTAAAAGTGGCGTTGATAAATTAGCCTTTACTGGTTCAACTAAAACTGCCAAAGTAGTTGCAGCGGCTTGTGCGAAAACAATGACACCAGTTGTTCTTGAATGTGGTGGAAAAGATCCAGTAATTATTGCAGCAGATGCCAATCTAAAGCGTGCCGCCGATGCCACAATTTGGTCAGCGATGTCGAATGCAGGACAGACTTGTATAGGTGCAGAACGCGTCTATGTTGATGAAAAAGTTGCAGATCAATTCATTGCGCTAATGATTGATCTCGCAAAAACAATTCACCCTGGAGCCCCCGGTCTTGGAAATTACGGTCCAGCTACCATGCCTAAACAATTAGATGTTATTGAGTCACATATAAAAGATGCACTAGCCAAGGGTGGCACAGCTGTTTTTGGCGGTATCGGATCAATGAAGCGGCCATTTGTTGAGCCCGTAATTTTTGTTGATGTTCCTGAAGATTCTACTGCAGTACAGGAAGAAACTTTTGGACCAACTCTTGTTATTAATCGAGTTAAAAATATGAACGAGGCAATCGCACTTTCAAATGCCACAAGATATGGACTTGCTGCATCGGTTTGGTCGAAACGCCACGGTAAAAAAATTGCCTCTCAATTGAAATGCGGAATGGTTGCAATTAACTCCACTATCTCTTTTGCAGCAATAGCATCTGTGCCTTTTGGTGGTGTGAAAGATAGCGGTTATGGACGAATTCACGGAGCTGAAGGGATTTTAGAATTTACTTATTCGCGTACCGTTGTGCGTACCCGATTTAATATTCCAATCGCTTTTACAAGTTTTAAACGCACTGCAGGAAATGATAAATTAATAATTGCGCTCAGTAAATTATTAAAGGGGCGTTTCGGCTAATATCGGGGAGCCCCTCTGGTGCGTTCGGTTCTTGGTCCACGTTGATTGCGTTTAGACCAACATGGATTGTGCCAATGGCGTCGTCCTTCTTCATCACCATCTAGCCAAGCAACGGTATGTGGTGTTGCCATTGGAATCATTTGATCACACCCAGGGCAACGGTATGGTTTATTTGAAGCCGAACCAGTTAATTGTCTAACAACATATAAACCATCTTCGTGTTCTTCAAAGATTTGATTAGATGTTGGAATATCTCGCTCTTCTGATTTCGGCCGGCGATTCTTTGGATAATTCTTGCGTGGGCTCATGGGGCTATTTTCGCACTTTTTTGCAAACTATGGCAGGGTAAAGAGATGAGCGTTATTGAAGTCAAAGGTCTAAAAAAGTCATATGGACCACTTTGTGCAGTCAATGGCCTTGATTTAAGTATTGCTAAGGGGGAGATTTTCGCACTCCTTGGTCCAAATGGTGCAGGCAAAACTACGACGGTAGAAATTCTGGCAGGTTTTCGCACTCGCGATTCAGGCGAGGTGCGCATTCTTGGTTTTGATCCATCACATAAAGGAAAGGCAGCGCGCCAATGGCGCAATCAAATTGGAATTGTTTTGCAATCTACCTCTGATTCGGGTGACCTATCAGTTGCAGAAACTATTTCACATTTCAGTGGCTACTACTCACACCCAAGAAATCCAGATGAAGTTATAGCTGCCGTTGGACTAACCGAAAAAGCGACATCCTTGATTCGCAATTTATCTGGCGGCCAACGCCGGCGATTGGATGTCGCACTTGGTATCATCGGAAATCCAGAGTTACTCTTTTTAGATGAACCAACTACTGGTTTTGACCCGAAAGCGCGCAGGGCGCTCTGGGCGCTGATTGAAAATTTACGTGGTGATGGCACAACAATTCTCTTGACTACGCATTATTTAGATGAGGCTGAGGCGTTAGCTGATCGTGTTGCGGTCATGAATAATGGTGAAATCATTGAAACATCCACACCACAATCTCTCGGTGGTCGCGCTACCTCTATGGCGCAAGTTTCTTGGCTCGAAAATGGGCAAACAAAACAAGAAAAAACAGATAATCCAACTGAGCTAGTACGCGCTCTTGCCACAAAATTTCCTATCGAGATTCCTGAGTTAACTGTTACTAGGCCATCTCTTGAAGATATTTATTTGGAAATGATTGGGCAAACCAAATGAAAAAAATCCCAAACGCCTTTTCGCTAGGCATACGCCGAGGAGGATTAGAAATTCGTCAATTCATGCGACAACGAGAATCAGTTGTCTTCACACTGCTCTTTCCCATAATTCTTTTAGTAATTTTTGGTTCTGTCTTTAAAATTAATTTGACGCCGGATGTAACCTTTAGCCAGTATTTCGTTGCAGGACTGATTGCTTCGGCACTTGTAAATAGTGGATTTCAACAATTAGCCATTATCATTCCGATGGAGCGTGATGATGGTGCACTAAAGCGCTTACGTGGAACACCAATGCCAATGTCGAGTTATTTCATCGGTAAATCATTACTAGTTGTTGCAAGTATGGCTTTTCAAGTTCTGTTACTTCTAGCCTTTGGCGTCATATTTTTTGGTTTAAATCTGCCAACTGATCCAATGAAATGGTTCACCTTTACTTGGTTAATAATTCTTGGTAGTGCATGTGCGACAGTCCTTGGAATCGCTTTCTCATCAGTTCCTAAAAGTGGGCGCGGTGCAGCAGCCGTTGTATCTCCTGTTGTAATTATTTTGCAATTCTTTAGTGGAGTTTTCTTTGTCTTTACTGACCTACCTGACTGGATGCAACAAGTTGCCACAATTTTTCCGCTCAAATGGCTTACCCAAGGAATGCGTTCAGTCTTTCTTCCAGATTCATTTGCCGTGCGTGAAGTTGCTGGTTCTTGGGAGACAGAGCGAACACTTTTGATGATTCTCGTCTGGTTATTTGTTGGAATATTTATTTCAATTCGTACATTTAAATGGGCTCGTGATTAAAGGCTTCATTGCAATTACGGTGGCCCTTGCCTTGGTCACACCGTACGCCAGTGCTGCCAGCAAGAGCCCAACACCGACTCCAAAAGTAACTATGAAATCTAGCCCTACTCCAAGCATAAAAACGAGTGCAAAGCCAACCGCTTCAAAAAAAAGCAAGCCAGTTGTTAAAAAGAAAATTGTAAAAAAAGCACCAAAGAAGAAAATTGTAAAAAAAGTACCAAAGAAGAGAAGTAAGGTATCTCCTTCGCCATCACCACTTTGGCCACCTAAAGGTTTTAAAGTAAACGGTGATATCTTTGCAAAAGTTCCGACAAGCAAAGTACTAATTGGTATTGCATCTAATAATAAAAAATTAACAGCCCAACTTGCGCGCGAAATTGATGGAATCCGAATTTGCGAGAAATACTCCTGCGGCGCAGTCCAAGTTGCATCTCTGACTGGTTGTTCGTGGTGGGAAATCACCGCGCAAATTGTTGGTCCGACCTCGGTTGATGATTCCACAATAAAATTGTTTGGCACTATTCGCACTTCTGTTAGTGGCTCTAAAGTCCAACAGATAAAAACAATTTTGTTAATTAGTGGCGAAGAAATTGACCCAACACATACGGTTTCAGGTATTAATGTTATTTGTCACCGAGATCCTGCAACTGAAAAACTTCCGGTTACTACTTATTCGTCAACTAAAATAGATAATTAACGATTCGCTCCGGGTACCCAGAGTTGATCACCGATTTTTGAATTTGCATGACGCGCTAAAACAAAAAGTAAATCAGATAAACGATTTAAATATTTGGCAGTTACTGGGCTGACCCCTGAACCAAATGCGTGGATTGCAGCCCATGTTAACCGCTCGGCTCTCCTTGTTACCGTACGAGCAACATGTAAGTGCGCAGCCGCTGGTGTTCCTGAAGGTAAAACAAATGAGCGAAGTTGCTCTAAACTTGAATTATATTTATCAATTTGTTCTTCAATAAATGTTACCTGTGATTCCAAAACTCGCAGCGGTTCAAAAGCTGGGGAATCCGTAACAGGGGTACATAAATCAGCACCGACATCAAATAAATCATTTTGAATTCTCACTAGTAAGGCGCGGACATCATCAGGTAATTCATCGGTAGAAAGAACCACGCCAATAGATGAATTTGCTTCATCGACTGTGGCGTATGCTTCAAGGCGTGGATCGTTCTTTGATGTACGACTCATATCCCCCAATGAAGTAGTTCCATCATCGCCAGTCTTGGTATAGATGCGTGTTAAATTAACCATGGGTAGAGCCTATTAGGAGAGTTACGATGAGACCACTGGGCCACGGGTGATGCCGCGTGAACACAATGAAGGAGGGCCAATGGCTACGGCAGATCGTTTTCGCGTAACTGGTGGTGCTCGTCTGCGTGGTGAAGTCCATGTAAGTGGGGCAAAAAACTCTGTACTTAAATTAATGGCCGCATCCTTACTGGCTACTGGCAAAACAACTATTCGCAATGTGCCAGCAATTGCCGATGTAGAGATCATGGCCGACTTACTAACTCGCTTGGGCTGCAAAGTTGCCCACTTTGAATCAGTAGTTTCAATAGACGTTCCTGTGCTTCTCGGACATCGCGCAGATTATGACTTAGTAAGAAAAATGCGTGCATCTATAAATGTTTTAGGACCACTAGTTGCGCGGGTTGGTGAAGCCGAAGTTGCCCTGCCTGGTGGGGATGCAATTGGTTCTCGCGGTTTAGATTTTCATATAAAAGGTTTAGAAGCCCTCGGTGCCACTGCCCATATTGAACATGGATACGTCGTTGCACGTGCACCTCAAGGTTTAACAGGTGCCAGCGTTGAATTAGATTTCCCAAGCGTAGGAGCAACTGAAAATATTATGACTGCGGCGGTCTTAGCCCGCGGAATAACAACTATCGATAATGCCGCGCGCGAACCTGATTTAGTTGATTTAGGTGAATTCTTAATTGGGATGGGCGCGAAAATTGAAGGCCTTGGAACTCCGCTAATCACAATCACGGGTGTTAAAGAATTACACCCAACCGATCACACGACTATTCCAGATCGAATAATCACGGGAACGTGGGCATTTGCTGCGGTGATGACAAAAGGCGACATCACAATCCATGGTGCTCGCGCAGAACATTTAGAACTCCCCCTTGAAAAGTTAGCAAGTGCTGGCGCAATTGTTACAACTACTGCCGATGGAATTCGCATACAAATGGATCGCAGGCCACAAGCAATTGATGTTGCGACGCTTCCATTTCCAGGTTTTCCAACCGATTTACTGCCAATGGTTATTGCCCTTAATTCAATCGCCGATGGTGATGCCATAGTGACGGAAAATGTTTTTGAATCCCGCTTTATGTTTGTTAATGAATTAATTCGACTTGGAGCCCACATAAGCATCGATGGCCATCATGCAGCAATTACTGGCGTGCCAGAACTATCTGGTGCACCCGTTGAAGCCACCGATATTCGCGCTGGAGCGGGTTTAGTTCTAGCCGCATTAGTTAGCGATGGTGAAACAACAATCGATCATGCTTATCATATTGACCGTGGATATCCGCAATTTGCAGAACAGTTGCAAAAACTTGGAGCGAAAGTGAGCCGTGAATAATGAGACCGATTCCTGACCGAAATTTAGCGCTCGAGCTTATTCGTGTAACTGAAACTGCTGCAATGGCAGCAGCGCCGTGGGTTGGGCGAGGTGAAAAAAATCTTGCTGATAAGGCAGCGGTAGAAGCAATGCGCGAAATTATTAATACCGTTGACATGTCAGGCATCGTTGTAATTGGTGAAGGTGAAAAAGATAACGCACCTATGTTGCACAACGGTGAAAGTGTTGGAAATCAACAAGGTCCATCGTGTGATGTGGCCGTTGATCCAATTGATGGAACATCTCTGACCGCAAACGGAATGAATGGCGCCATCAGTGTTATCGCGCTATCACCACGCGGGACGATGTATGACCCACGCGATACTTTTTATATGAATAAAATCGTTACTGGCCCAGAAGCTGCGCAGGTAATTGATATAACTGCCAGCACTGCGCAAAATATTAAGGCTGTTGCAAAAGCGAAAAATCTTTCGGTAAATGATATAACGGTAATTGTTCTTAATCGTCCGCGTCATGAAACATTAATTAGAGAAATTCGTGAAGCCGGTGCACGTATCCGATTAATTCAAGATGGTGATGTTGCCGCAGCAATTGAAACTGCGCGCCCTAGAACTGGAATCGACCTGCTGATGGGAATTGGCGGAACTCCCGAAGGCGTTATTACCGCGGCTGCCATGATTTGTTTAGGCGGAGCCATCCAAGGTCAACTACATATTGACGGAAAAAACTCTACAGAAGTTTTAATGACTCGCGATTTAATTAATTCTGATGATGTTTTCTTAGCCGCAACAGGAATTACCGATGGAGAACTACTGCGGGGCATTCGCTATACGCCTTATGGCGCAATCAGCCAATCAATTGTTATGCGTGGAAAATCAAAGACCGTACGCGTAATTGAGACCGAGCACCACTTAAAAGATTAATCAGTACTTTCGCCAAGAATTGAAACTCGATTATTTGAAACAGATATAAAACCGCCGTGAACGTTGTGTTGGGCCACGCTTCCATCGACTGCCTTGATTGAAACAATTCCATCGACTAGTACGCCAAAGAGCGGTGAGTGATCTGTAAGAATTCCCAAATCACCATCTGATGTGCGAGCAGAAACCATCGTGGCTTCACCCGACCAAACGCGCTTCTCTGGCGATACTAGTTCGACGTAAAATGCCATTTTATTTCCTTTTACCCTTTAGCCAATTCAGCGGCTTTACGTTCTACATCGTCTAAACCACCACACATATAGAATGCTTGTTCTGGAAGATGGTCATACTTTCCATCGGCAAGGGCTTCAAATGCGCTAATTGTTTCGGCAACTGGAACGAATGAACCATCAAGACCGGTAAAGACCTTTGCCACGAAAGTATTCTGTGACAAGAAACGCTGGATGCGGCGAGCGCGACCAACAAGAATACGATCTTCCTCTGATAATTCATCAATTCCAAGAATCGCAATGATGTCCTGTAAATCTTTGTAGCGTTGCAAGATCTGCTTAATACGGTTAGCAACACGGAAGTGGTGTTCGCCGATATAGCGTGGGTCCAAGATGCGCGATGTTGAATCAAGTGGATCTACTGCAGGATAAATTCCAAGTTCTGAAATCGGACGAGACAACACAGTTGTTGCATCTAAGTGCGTGAAAGTTGTGTGCGGAGCAGGATCAGTAATGTCATCAGCTGGAACATAAATTGCCTGCACCGATGTAATCGAGTTACCACGAGTTGATGTAATACGCTCCTGTAACTGGCCCATTTCATCGGCCAAGGTTGGCTGGTAACCCACAGCAGAAGGCATACGGCCAAGGAGCGTTGAAACTTCAGAACCTGCTTGAGTAAAGCGGAAAATGTTATCGATAAAGAGCAACACATCCTGCTTTTGAACATCCCGGAAATATTCAGCCATTGTCAGCGCCGAAAGTGCCACACGAAGACGCGTTCCGGGTGGTTCGTCCATCTGGCCGAAAACTAATGCGGTCTTATTAATAACACCGGTTTCAGTCATTTCAAGAAATAAGTCGTTACCTTCGCGAGTACGTTCGCCAACGCCAGCGAAAACAGATACTCCACCGAAGTTTTCAGCAACGCGGTAAATCAGTTCCTGAATCAAAACAGTTTTACCGACACCAGCACCACCGAATAAACCAATCTTGCCACCCTTTACATATGGTGTTAAAAGATCGATAACTTTGATTCCAGTCTCGAACATCTCAGTCTTTGATTCCAACTGGTCGAAAGCTGGTGGATTACGGTGAATTGGCCAACGCTCTTTGATATCGAGTGAAGATGTTGGCACATCTAAGGATTCACCAAGTGTGTTAAACACGTGGCCCTTTGTGACATCTCCAACTGGAACAGAAATTGGTGCTCCGGTATCTGAAACTTCAGCACCGCGGACCATTCCGTCCGTTGGTTGCATAGAAATTGCGCGCACAAGGTTGTCACCAATGTGTTGTGCAACTTCCATCGTTAACTTACGAGTTTGACCAGACATAGTCACTTCGACATGTAAGGCGTTAAAGATTGCGGGCATTGAATCGGCTGGGAATTCAATATCCACTACCGGTCCGATAACTCGTGCTACGCGACCCTTACTTGAAGTTTTGGTTGAAGTTTCCATCGACATCACTCACTCCCTGCGCTAGCTGAGGCCAGCGCGTCTGCGCCGCCAACAATTTCACTGATCTCTTGGGTAATTTCGGCCTGACGAGCCGCGTTTGCAAGTCGAGTTAACGACTTAATTAAATCTTCAGCATTATCAGTTGCTGATTTCATTGCGCGACGCCTGGCAGCATGCTCGGAAGCTGCTGATTGCAACATTGCGTTAAATACTCGAGCCCCGATATAGCGAGGAAGCAGTGCATTAAGCACTGTTTCGGCGCCGGGTTCGAATTCATACATTGGCAATAGACCAGTTGGAGCTGGTGTATCTGATTCAACAACTTCCAATGGAAGCATGCGCTTTGCCATCGCATTTTGTGTCAGCATCGAAACGAATTCAGTGAAGACAATATGGATTTCATCGACTCCTGCAAGATCGGTTTGTGCATCTACGATAAAGGCTTTGATGAGCGCGTCGGCAACTGCTTTCGCATCTGCATAAGTTGGGTTATCTGAAAACCCTGACCACGAACCAGCAATTACCCGATTACGGAAACGATAATAATTTACTGCCTTGCGACCGACTAAGTATGAAGTTACACCCAAACCGCGTGACCTAATAAGGGCGGCTAATGCTTCGCCTTCTTTGATTACATTGTTTGAATAGGCACCTGCCATACCGCGATCTGAAGAGATAATTAAAATCGCTGCACGCTTTGGATTCTCTGATGCTGTTGTTAATGGATGATTTGTTGATGAATAACTGGCAACTGCAGATACCGCACGAGTCAACTCATTTGCATAAGGAGTTGAAGATTTAACTCGTTGTCGCGCCTTGACAATACGAGAGGCGGAAATTAATTCCATCGCTTTCGTGATTTTCTTGGTCGCTTTTACCGAACGCATTCGGCGGCGATATATACGAAGTTGGGCACCCATTTTTTACTTCTTCACCGCTGGTGGCACATACTTAATGATTTGTTCCACACCTTCGCCATCAAGGGCATCGGCTGGCGCTTCATTTATCACATCTGCTACTGATGATTTAAACATCTTCTTGAAAGTTGCAATTGCTTCTTCCATAGATTTGATGGTGTCATCATTTAATTCTTTAGTTTCAGATATGACAGTAAAGATTGCTTTACGTTCACGGCCAATGAATTCAAGAAGCTCGTTTTCAAATCGGCGAATATCGGCGAGTGGAATTTCATCTAGTTTTCCTGAAGTACCAGACCAGATTGAAACAATTTGGCGCTCTAGTGAAAATGGCGAGTACTGGCCTTGCTTTAAAAGTTCAACCATGCGCGCACCGCGCTCAAGTTGTGCCTTTGATGCCGCATCTAGATCTGAACCAAATGCTGAGAAAGCTTCCATTTCGCGGAACTGGGCAAGGTCAAGCCGCAGGCGTCCAGCAATTTTCTTCATCGCTTTAGTTTGCGCCGAACCACCAACGCGTGAAACCGAGATACCAACGTTAATCGCTGGGCGAACGCCGGCGTTAAACAAATCAGTTTCCAAGAAGCACTGTCCGTCAGTAATTGAAATTACGTTTGTAGGAATAAAAGCAGATACGTCATTTCCCTTTGTTTCAACAATTGGCAGACCGGTCATTGAACCGCCACCTAATTCATCTGAAAGTTTTGCGCAACGTTCTAGCAAACGTGAGTGTAGGTAGAAAATATCGCCTGGGTAAGCTTCGCGACCTGGTGGACGGCGTAGCAACAACGAGACCGAACGATAAGCCTCTGCTTGCTTTGATAAATCATCAAAAACAATAAGTACGTGTTGTCCTGCATACATCCAGTGCTGACCAATTGCAGAACCTGTATATGGTGCTAAATATTTAAAGCCGGCCGGATCTGATGCAGGTGATGCAACAATTGTTGTGTATTCCATCGCGCCAGCTTCTTCAAGTGCGCCTTTAACGGATGCAATTGTTGAACCCTTCTGTCCAATAGCAACATAAATACATTTAACTTGCTTCTTTGGATCTCCTGATAACCAGTTTTCACGTTGGTTAATAATTGCGTCAACTGCAACGGCGGTCTTACCAGTTTGGCGATCACCAATAATTAATTGACGTTGTCCGCGACCAATAGCGGTCATCGCATCGATAGCTTTAATTCCAGTAGCAAGCGGTTCTTTTACTGGTTGACGTTGAACTACAGAGGGAGCCTGTAATTCAAGGGCGCGGCGAGTATCAGATTTAATTTCACCTTTGCCATCGATTGGGCGGCCGAGTGTGTCAACAACGCGACCAAGGAAAGCATCGCCAACTGGAACAGAGAGGATTTCACCGGTACGGCGTACTGATGTTCCTTCTTCAATACCTTCGTACCCGCCCAAAATAACAACGCCGATTTCACGAACATCAAGGTTTAGCGCCAATCCCAAAGTGCCATTTTCGAACTGCAAAAGTTCGTTGGCCATTGTTGATGGCAAACCTTCTACCCGAGCGATTCCGTCGCCTGCTTGGGTAACGGTTCCAACTTCGTCGCGAGCAGCAACGCCTGGATCGTATGACTTAACAAAATTCGCTAAGGCATCCCGAATCTCTTCGGGTTTGATCTTTAGCTCGGCCATATCTTTCTCCCTTTTCTTATTTATCTCTTGAAATTAATTTCTGCCAGCAAGTTCGCGGGATGCTCCTGCAATTCGATATGAAAGTGTTCCATCAACTAATTCATCTGCAAATTTCACGGAAACTCCGCCAATGACACTTGCATCTATTTCAACGCTAACGCTAACGGGTTGGCCAACTTGCTTAGTCATAGCCGTTACCAGACGCTGCGTTTGCGCTGAACTCATTGGAAGTGCAACGCGCACCAGAACAATTAGTCGATTGCGACGGGCGGCCAAGGCATAGGCATAATCAGCAAAAGCTGATTCCACATTGCGGCCCCGCCAATTATTTACCAAATTTGTTACTAATTTAATGGTCGAACTTGTTGCGCTCTTGCCCAATAATTCTAAGACCAATGCGCTCTTTGCAGATTGCGAACTAGAAGTTAGCGCTTTACGCAAATCATAAGAGCTGGCAATTGCGCTTGTTACACTAAATATTTCTTCTTCGACCCGATCTAATTCGCCAGCAATATTGGCGGCCGATGCTTCGGCTTCAATTGCTAATGATTCAATAATAATTACTAGGTCTTTTGGTGCAGACCAGCGAAGCGTGGCCACCTCGGTAACAACCTTAATTGCAACCGGGCCAAGGCTCTGGCCAAATAAGCCTTGAATCAGAACGGTTTTAGCTGCATCATCTCTAGCTGGGTCGGTTACCGCGCGACGAAGGGAAATATTCTCATCAAGGGTTTTTGCAGCGAAGAAGAGCTCACTACAAAGATTTGATGCAGAATCTGAGGTTGCACCATTTACGGCAGCATCAAGGACTGCGCGAGCAATCTTTAAAGATTGTCGGCTGCTGCCACCAAAGTGCGCTCTCATTTTTCTCTACTTGCTCTTTTCAAGATCGTCTAAAAAGCGGTCAACTACGCGCGATTGGCGGGCTTGATCATCTAGAGCTTCACCAACAATTTTCGAAGCAAGATCAACTGCGAGCGCACCGACTTCGGCACGAAGAGATGTGATTGCTTGTTGGCGCTCTGCTTCAATAGATGCGTGCGCTGCAGCAGTGATGCGAGCAGCTTCTTCTTGCGCTTTGGTGCGCATCTCATCAATGATGGATACGCCCTGAACGCGAGCCTCTTCGCGAAGTACTTGTGCTTCTTCGCGTGCCATTGAAAGTTGTTCGGTGTACTGACGAAGTGCGCGCTCTGCTTCGAGTTGCGCCTTCTCTGCCCGTTCCATGCCACCTTGAATAGCGCTTGTACGCTCCGTAAATGCCTTTTCAAACATTGGAACGACTTTGCTACGCAAGACGAGAAAGAGGAGAGTGAAGGCAATAAATCCCACCACGAGTTCAGCTGTATGCGGAATCAGTGGATTCAGCTTCGCGCCCGGCACAGCCAAAATTAAAGTCTGCATTGTCTACTAATAAATTCTTATTAGAGAACGAATGCGAGAACGAGACCGAAGAGTGCAAGTGCTTCAGCAAGTGCGAATCCAAGGAACGCGATTGGCTGAAGAACGCTACGTGCTTCTGGTTGACGAGCTACGCCGTTGATATATGCAGCGAAAATCAATCCTATTGCAATTCCAGGACCGATTGTTGATAGGCCAAAACCGACCAGGTTGAGTGTGCCTGTCATTTTTTCTTACCTTTCGTTAGGTGTTCGTTAGTGCTCGTCGGCAAGGGCGCCGGCGATGTAGAGAGCAGTTAGAAGGGTGAAAATGTACGCCTGAAGGCATTGCACCAGAAATTCGAAGAACGTCAGGGCAATTCCAAAAGTAAATGAAAATGGGCTTAACAACTTCATAATCAGATTGGAATCACGGAGCATGTAATCGCCACCTGTAATGAATACAAGAAGTAAAAGGTGACCAGCAAACATATTTGCAAAAAGACGCAATGAAAGAGTCAGCGGGCGTGATACAAAAAATGTTACTAACTCAATTGGAGTGAGCAAAATGTAGGCCGCTTTAGGAACACCAGGCATAAACATTATGTCCTTGAAATATTTTCTGAAACCTTGTTTGCGAATTCCAACATAGTGAAAAGTTGCAAAGGTGAAAATTGCCAAAACATATGGAAATCCCACGCGCGACATGGTGGGGAATTGAAGGAAAGGAATAATTCCGAACAAGTTGTTGGTAAGAACAAAAGTAAAGAGAGTAAAGAGATACGGTACAAAGCGTATAAATTCTGGCCCGATTACTTCGCGAGCCAAGTTATTGCGAACAAATGAGTAGATTCCTTCGCCAGCAAATTGAAACTTTGATGGAACGATTGCAGCTTTGCGTGATGCAGCGATAAAGAAAACTGAAATCAAGATAACTGAGAGAAAAACTAGGAATATAGGCTTGGTTGCATAAACGCTATTCCCAAAAATAGGTGGCAGATTAAAGTCATTTGCACTAGGTGGAACAAAGCCATCTTGTTTGGCAAGTTGCACAACGGCCACTGAGGAAGCTCCTTTAAAACAGAGATTTATTACTTACGGATCGGGAAGACGCCTAACTGTAATAGCAAGCGCTAGTTTCGCCCAAACCGAAGCCAGACCACATAGAGCGATGCCACAAGCCCGGTGAGCATCCCAATGACGACCAGAAAGTCCGTGTTAAACCAATTATCAAGGCCCCACCCGATGCCGCCCCAGATTATTAACCCAGAGGTGAGGTAGCCCACAATCGTCCATAGGGCATGGTCTTCATTTCGTGGCCCAGTCGGTTCTTTTGAATTGCTCATAAAAATTATCCTATCCCTTACTTGGGCAGCGGTAAATGCAAGCGCAATTTTAGAAAGGCTCTGATTTCACCACCCATCCAAGCAAAAATTATTGAAACGGCACTGATTACAAAGCTGGATCGGCTAACAGTTTCGGGGGCGCTGTATTTAGTGACTAAAAATAGTATCGCACCTAAAAAAAGAATTTTTATAAAATAAGAAAACATCGCCAAGCCCATTGTTACGACAGGTTCCATGTCACGAGAAATACGCCCTATAAATAACCGCATCGATAGAAAAACTACGACGATTGTGCAAGCCAGCGCGCTGCCATAAAAACCGGCCATCTGGTGCCAAATTGAATTTCCGACCAGCATGACTAGGCTAACAACGCTAGCTGGCCAAAGCGGGCCTTTCCAGATATTTGCATTGGAATTATCCATACTCATAGGGTCACAATCTTTCTGCGTGTAAGCAAGACTGAAAATAAAAACATAGCACCGCCGATTAATAAAGCAATCCAGAGCGGAGTAAATGCCGAAATTGTTGCTGGGAAAGCAACAGTTGCCGTCCAAAAATAAAGAATAACTACACTTCGTTGTTGTGATCTACCAGCACTTAGCAACCGGTGATGTAAGTGCAGATTATCAGGTGCAAATGGAGATTTTCCGACCCTAACTCTACGCACAACTGCAAGTAATAAATCTGCTAGTGGAATTGCAAGAACTGCAAATGGCAGAAGCAGTGGCAATAAAGTCGGGCC
>Ga0209702_10003532_pt1 | contig 24420 bp, 22 predicted proteins | sample FRY01_FD_187210 | JGI IMG/M metagenome (GOLD analysis project Ga0209702, IMG submission 187210) | Freshwater microbial communities from Lake Fryxell liftoff mats and glacier meltwater in Antarctica - FRY-01 (SPAdes) (version 2) | ecosystem: Environmental > Aquatic > Freshwater > Ice > Glacier... | reverse complement strand
CTTTGATTCCCGGGTCTTCTTTGAGGATGTTGAGCACGATGCGACGCACTGTCCCTAGGTTCTTCGCGGCGTTGGCTTTTCGGGTTTGGTTGTGATCTTCTCGGAAGCAGGTGTCCAAGACCCAGTGGCATTGATTTTCGATACTCCAATGCTGTCGGATCGCTTTTTGAAAGTAGGTCGCCGACTCCTCTTTGCTGCTGAGGTAGTAGCGGCGCTCCTTTTTTCGCTTCTTTCCCGTCGTCACGATTGTGGTGTCGGTTTCAACGACGATGAGACTTGTGAGGCTTGCCCAGCGCTTGCGAATCTCCGGATCAAGGGAGACCAGATTCGTGGTGCTTAAGACGGTGCGAGTGATGAGGCGCCCATGCGCTTTTTCTGTCTCTTGGGAGACACTCCAGCCCTTTGCTTTTTTGAGATCCAAATACCGCAGTGCAATCTCAAAATGATCGATGACCTCTTTGTGCGAGTCGCCTTGATTCCCTTTGAGGGCAAGGATGGAGTCGGCTCCGGCTTCTACGATTTGTTGTGCGATGGAGACTTGGGTTCCCATCGCATCACTGGTGACGGTATGGCCGCGGAGGTCGAGTTGAGCGAAAAAAGTCATTCCGCAAAGAACTCCGGTCACGACCATGAACAGGACTTCACCGAAGTGGTGTTGTTTGTTTCCCCCGGTGCGGGGGTCTTCGATGACGAGAAAGGATTCGAAGCTATCGGGAAGACCGCCCTCTATCTATCCGATTATTTCGAGAAGAACAAAACGGCGTATGTGGATCACCTCATGGCCGTGCGGGAGGGCGATCATTTGCGCGCTTGGCTGGTGTTTTTCCTACATGGGGTGGAGGAAACCGCCCGTGATTCCGCCTCGGTCTTCCGGGCGGTGCTGGACTTAAAACAACAGGTCGAAAGCGAAATCCTGCCTCTATACACTGCGAGCCGTCTGGAAAACACCCGACGACTGATCCGTTCGCTCTACGGGCAGCCAATTGTGGATGTGAAACGCGCTGCGAAAATTATCGATGGCTCCAGCAATACCGCTTCGGCATTGATCAATGAGCTGGTTTCCCAGAAAATCCTTGTTGAAGTGACAGGACGACAGCGGGGACGTTTGTTTGCCTTTCAGCCCTATCTTTCCTTGTTCCGAAAATCATGACCCCCGTCCCAGCGATCTCCGTCACCTACGCCCACAACGCTTCCGCCTCGAAATCGAACGAGCTGGGGATGCGTCCGATACAGGAGCGCGCCTATTTGCCCTTCGCCTTCTGCTCTTTCCGCTTCGGTTTCGCCAGGGCCTTCTTGGGCGGGCTCCAGCCTTCCTTGGATTGATTCCAGAGGCGGTAAGGATCGTTGTGCTTCTTCATTTCGGAGAGAAGAAGGGCCTCCATCTCGGCAAGCTTTTGGGCGTAATTCAGATCGTCGGCAAGGTTGGTCAGCTTGGGATCATTCTTGCGGTGCTCCTTCAGGAATTCGTTGGGGTTTTCCTTCAAATTAAAAAGCTGGGTTTCGCGAACCGTGCTCTCCAAGACATCATACTTGATGAGTTTCCAGTCCCCTAATTTGACACAGCGTATTCCGGGCTTGGTGCCGCCCGAGTAGGTGCCGTAGAGAACCTCCCGAACGGTCTTCGTTTTACCTTCGAGGACCGGACGAATGCTCAAACCCTCGTTTGAAGAAGGTGGCTTGATCCCCGCAAAGTCGCAAAGCGTCGCGAGGGTATCGAGCAGGTAGAGATTCCCCTGTGCCCGTGAACCGGCCTTGATCCCCGGGCCCTTCACGATGAAGGGAACGCGCCAGGTGTGTTCGTAAAGATTCTGTTTTCCTTGCAGACCATGACGTCCAAGCGCCATGCCGTGATCGGCAGTATAAACGATATAGGTATTGTCCAACTCCCCCATCGCCTCGAGCTTCTGCAGCACCTTGCCAATCTGACTATCGATGTTTTCCGAACACGCCATCTCGCGACCCAGTTCGTTTCTGATCGTGCGCTCATCGCGCTTTTCCCAAACACCTTGCACCGCCACTTCATCCCGAAGATTCGGGTGACCATGCGGGAAGGGATGGGCCGGGAGGTAGTTGACCGGCAACGCAGGCTGCTTTTCATTGGCAGGCGGCAAAATATTCTTATTGGTATGATTGACGGCTCCGTATTTCTCTAACAGCTCAGGCGTTCCATCGCGGGTATCGTGGGGATGGGAGAAGCCAAAGTAGATGAGAAAGGGATCCTCATCTTTGCTCGCTTCACGCTCGCCGAGGTAGTCGAGAACCTGTTGGCCGTGCCATCCGCTTCCTGTCTCTGCGGTCCCGCCCCGCTTGGTGGCATCGCGAACGACCGTGAATTGGGAGTTGGCTCCGGCGTAGCTATTTCCCATTTTACAAGTCCTCATGGTATCATATCCGGCCTGATTAAAGACCGCCGCCAGCGTATTGGCTTCCATTCCTTCCGGGCAGAACTTGTCCCCCACCAATTCCTTGGCATTAGGAAGGTGCCACACCGTCCGCCCACACATCACCATGTGCCGTGAGGGCGTGCACACCGCCCCTGAAAACGAACCCATGTGATAAGCCCCATCGAGCGCCATTCCTTCGGCCGCAAGTTTGGAGATATTCGGAGAATCCAGCGGCGACTTGGGATCATAGACTTTCAGATCAAAGGGCGATTGATCGTCAGCGATGATAAAGAGAATATTGGGACGCTTCTTTTCGGCGGCCGTGGCCGGGGCGAAAAGCGAGAGTCCCGCCAGCGCGAGGAAAGTGGTTCGAAAGGACATGGGCCAGACACATTTACTCAAGGCGAGCCCGGTATTCTATCGCCAAATCCCCCGCGCGCTCAAACTCGACCCAAGGCTTTCCGCAAGGGACAGCTCCTGGACGAATCGCCCGAAGCACGACGATACCGCTCCAGGAGGGTTCGCGAGCGTGAGGCCAATATCCTCCGAACCTCACGACGGGCCCCTTTCTCGCGGGGGATGATCACACCATCGTTTAAGGCGTCTATTAAGATTCCCCACAATATCGACACTTCAATTCTCTCTTCTTAGAGATTGGTCTCTCGCAAGATTTTGAACAGACTCATCGTTTACTCACCTTCCACATGAAACGACTCTGCACCTTCATCATCGCATCACTGGGCCTTCTGGCAGGAGCCGCCCAGACCGGGGCCGCTGAAAAGCCCAACTTCATTATCATCTTCACCGACGACCAAGGATACGGCGATCTCGGCTGCTTTGGCTCGACCAAAATCAAAACCCCGAACATCGACCGCCTCGCCAAGGAAGGACGGAAGTTTACCAGCTTCATGGTGGCCTCCCCGGTCTGCACCCCTTCCCGCGCCGCCCTCCTCACCGGTTGCTACCCGAAGCGGATCGAAATGCACCAGCACGTTCTCTTCCCCTCCTCGACCCGCGGACTGAATCCCACCGAGCACACCATCGCCGATCACCTCAAAGGCCAGGGATATGCTACCGCCTGCTTTGGCAAATGGCACCTCGGTCACCATCCCGAAACCCTCCCGCAAAAGCATGGCTTCGATACCTACTTCGGCATTCCTTACTCTAACGACATGAATCACCCCGATAACAAGGGGAAACCCCAAGGCGGTGGCTCTGGCATGGACATCCTCTGGGCCGATCCCGAGTCCACTCTCACCAAGTGGAAAACGCCCCTGATGGAGAACGAAAAAATCGTCGAACTCCCCGTCGACCAACGCACCGTCACTCGCCGCTACACCGAAAAGTCGATGGACTTCATCAAGGCCAACAAAGCCAAACCCTTCTTCCTCTATCTCCCCCACTCGATGCCGCACATCCCGCTCTACGTGCCCGATGACGTCCGCGACGCCGATCCCGCGAACGCCTACACCAATGTCATCGAACACATCGATCACGAGGTCGGCCGCATCGCCGATCTCCTCCGCGAACTCAAGCTCGAGCAAAACACCTACCTCATCTTTACCACCGACAATGGCCCCTGGCTCCAGTTCAAAAACCATGGCGGGTCCGCCGGTCCTCTCCGCGATGGCAAAGGCACCACCTTCGAAGGCGGACAGCGCGTTCCCTGCGTCATGTGGGCACCCGGCCGCATCCCGGCAGACACCACTTGCGACCAACTCTGTGGCACCATCGACCTCCTCCCGACCATCGCCGCCCTCACCAACACTCCCCTTCCAACCGATAAAAAAATCGACGGTCTCGACATCTCCAAGCTCCTCGCTGGTTCCAATGAAGGACCACGAAAGGAATTCATCTACTACACCGCACAAGGCGCGCTGGACGGCATCCGGGTCGGCGATCACAAACTCCTCGTCAAGAACGGCCACAAGACCAAAAAGAATCCCAACCCAATCGCCAATAACCTTCTCTTCAACTTAAAAGATGACCTCGGCGAGCAAAATAACCTCGCCGAGCAACACCCTGAACTCGTCGCCAAGCTCATGGAGCGGATGCTGGACTACGACGCCGAAGTCACCAAAAACGCCCGCCCCGCCTGGCATAAAAAGTAAGCGTTCACTTCACCAAAAAACCCGCGCCGTGAATCCACGGTCGCGGGTTTTTTATGAGTGAAATCTTTGAGGCCTACTTCTTGATCTCGCGGATCTTGATGTTCCGGAAGGACACGACATTGCCGTGATCCTGAAGACAAAGATGCCCCGTGGTGGGCTTCCCAAAATTCTTGAAGGCACTGAACTTGGACTTCGCGACGCGCTCGTTCCAGTCGTCCGACCCTTTGACATACTCGACATACTTCGTTCCGTTCATCCACTGAACGCACTTCTCGGGAGTGATGAGAATGCGCAGAGTATTCCACTCACCGGCCGGCTTGGTCGCATCGACCATGGGCTCGGGTTGGTAGAGTTGGTAAAGCCAACCCGCCTTCTGGGGATCGTGCCCTTTCACGTTGTCCTGGATCTGAATCTCAGCTCCGGTCTGCCAAGGCGTGCTCTCAGTCTCGGCGACGTGAAACATGAGCCCGGAGTTACCGGCGATGGAAATGCGGTAGTCGACGGTGAACTCGAAGGCTTCAAACTGCTTCTTGGTAATAATGTCGCCGCCCCCATTTTTGGTGAGAGTCAGGGCACCGTCCTTCACCTGCCAGGCATCCTTGACGCCTTCGGCCTTGTAGTTGCGGAAGTGCTCGGTGGATTTACCATCGAAAAGAAGAGTCCAGCCGGCCTCTTTTTCAGCAGCGGTCAATTCGTTGGCGAGATGGTGGTTGGCCGCAAGCGGCAAAGTCATGAGGAGAAATGGCAGAAGTAATTTCATAATGTGTGCTTGATCTTAGGATTCAGCGTTCTGACTCTACCCGTGAAACGATAGGCGACTTTCGTGAAATCTCATGACTTCAGAAGAATCTACCGCAAGCTCTTGAAACTCGAAGACACGATGAAGACGAAGGCCGGCCAGAAATTCGCGAAAGAGCGGGCCGATGTCTTTCGGAATTTCCTGACCCAATTTCGGCGCGAACTTCCGTCTTGATTGACCGATCCGGGCAGGCGAGATTCACGGCATGCTCAAACGATGGATCACCTTCGGATTTCTAACCGCCGTCCTTCTCCCTGCAACCGCTGATTGGCGGCAATTCCGTGGCCCCACCGGCGATGGAATCTACCCCGCTGGAACAGAAGGGAAACTCCACGGCTTCCCAACCGAATGGAGCGAAGACAAAAACATCGTTTGGAAAACCCCCATCACCGGGCGGGCGTGGTCCACTCCGGTCGTCATGGGCGATCAAGTCTGGGTCACCAATGCCACCGAGGACGGAAAGAAGATGTCCGCCGTCTGCCTCGACAAGGCCACGGGCAAAAAAATCTACGACCTTCTTCTCTTCGAAAACGCCGAGCCCGAACCTCTCAGCAACCACGTCAATGGCTACGGCTCCTGCTCCCCTACCATCGATGAAGAACGAGTCTACATCCACTTCGGCAGCTATGGCACCACCGCCCTCGATCGCAAAACCGGCAAGGTCATTTGGGAACGCAAAGACCTTCCCTGCCGCCACTTCCGCGGCCCGGGCTCCTCACTCGCCCTCTACCAAGAAACCCTCATCGTCACGATGGATGGCGTCGACGTCCAATACATCGCGGCCTTGAATCGCAAGACTGGCGAAACGGTTTGGAAAACCGACCGCACCACCGATTTTGGAGACGTGGAAGCCGGAGGAAAAATCCGGGGCGATGGCGATTTCCGCAAAGCCTACACCACTCCGAATTTTGTCACCGTCAACGGCAAAGTCCAACTGGTGAGCACCGGGGCCAAAGCCACTTACGGCTACGAAGCCGACACCGGCAAAGAGATTTGGAAAATCACCTACGACGGGTTCTCCAATGCCGCCAGCCCGGTTTTCATCGGCAACGAAATGGCCATTATCAACTCCGGCTTCGGTAAGGCCCACCTCCTCGGCGTGAAACTCGATCATGATCTCAAAGGCGACGTCACTCGCTCCCACATCAAATGGGACATCTTCAAACGCATGCCCACCCTCTCCTCACCCATCGTGGCCGATGGTAAAGTTTACGTCACCTCCGAAACCGGCATCCTCAGCCGCATCGACGCTGCCACCGGAGAGATCGAGGACTACATTTCATTAAAAGCCCCCGTCTCCGCCTCCGGCGTCTATGCCGACGGACACCTCTATTTCGTGAGCGAAGACGGATCGGCCTTTGTCATCGAACCCGGAAAAGAAATGAAGGTCATCGCGACCAACAAACTTGATGATGGCTTCATGGCCTCCCCCGCTCTCGATGAGAGTTCGCTCTATCTCAGAACGAAGTCCCACCTCTACCGGATTGGCAAGTGATGCCTCAATCGGAATTCTTGGGAGGAAGCACGCGGTGAAGGATCAAGAAGCCCATGATGGCTGACACGCCCGAGCCCATGAGAACTCCCAGCCGCTCACTGCCATCATAAGGCAATACTCCGCCGTCGAAGGCCAGCGATCCAATAAAGAGACTCATCGTAAATCCCACTCCGCACAATACCGAGATCCCGGCCAGCGATCCCCAGGTCATGCCCTCGGGCATCTTGGTCCAGCCTAACTTGATTCCCATCCACGCCATTGAGAAGACTCCCACAAACTTACCCACGACGAGTCCCAACATAATGCCCAGCGGAACCGAGCTAAAGAGAGCCTCGAAGGTAAATCCAGCCAGAGGCACTCCAGCGTTCGCTATCGCAAAAAGTGGAAGAATCACAAAGGCCACCGTGCTGTGAAGATCGTGCTCGAGTGATTTCAAGAGCGACTTCCTTCCCTCCTTCTTCGGGTGAATCGGAATGAAGGCCGCAAGCGCCACTCCGGCGAGAGTGGCATGAACTCCGGACTTCAAAACAGCCACCCAGAGAATGAGTCCCACCAAAAGATAGGGCGTAAACTTCTCGACGCCGCGCTTGTTGAGCATGAAGAGTCCCACCAGAGCCAGTGCCCCAACTCCGAGAGCTGTCAGCGAAAGCTGCGCCGTGTAGAAGAGAGCAATAATCACAATCGCTCCGATGTCGTCGACAATCGCAAGTGACACTAAGAAGACCTTCAACGAAAGCGGGACGCGGTTTCCAAGAAGCGTAAGAATTCCCAAAGCGAAGGCAATATCGGTCGCCGCCGGAATGGCCCATCCCTGCATCTCCGGAGACTTACCCCAGTTGAAGAAGACATAAACCAAAGCTGGAACTGCCATTCCGCCAATCGCACCGAGGCCAGGCAGGACCAACATATTGGGCTGGGAAAGCTCACCTTCCACTAACTCCCTCTTCAACTCGAGTCCGATCAGGAAAAAGAAAACCGCCATCAAGCCGTCGTTGATCCAGAGAAGTAAATTTTTGTCCAAATCAAGGGCTCCAATGCGGATCTGCACCGGCGTCATCAGGATAGATTCGTAGGCTTCCCGTAGGAATGAGTTTGCCATCAACATGGCGAGAATCGTCGAACCCACCAAGAGAATTCCCCCAGCTGATTCTAGGCGGAGAAATTCACGAATCGCCGCAGTGGAGCGGGAGAGAAGAGGCTGGCTCGGCGGACCGAATAGAGGGGGAACTGGCATTGATCTTAAATAGTAAATCGAGCAAAAACGACGCGAAATCCCTCTTCCGAGAGCTCTCTTGGAGCCATCGCGGCAAGAGATAATGGACCTTGATAAATACGCAACAAAAAGCACGACATTTCTTTCATGAATGTAATGCCTGAATTACGGGGTGAGGTTTCGAGGTTGCAAGAATCAATCCAAGGGCTTGTATTAACGGTGATGGCTCTTCAAAAAATCCTTTTCATCTTCGCTCTTCCGGTTCTAGCCGTAGCCAAGCCCAACATCGTTTTCATCCTCGCGGACGACCTCGGTCTCAAGGACCTCTCCTGCGAAGGCTCCACCTACTACGAGACTCCGCACATCGACGCCCTCGCCAAGTCAGGGATGCGCTTCACCAATGGCTACTCCACCTGCCAGGTCTGCTCCCCTTCCCGCGCCTCCATCATGAGCGGCCAATACCCCGCCCGCATCGGAATCACCGACTGGATCGGCGCCGCCACCGGCACTCAGTGGAATCGCAACGATCGCGTCCTTCCTCCCGAATACCTTCACAACCTCCCCTCCACCGCCACCACCATCGCCGAAGCCCTCAAGTCCGGCGGCTATCGCACCTTCTTCGCCGGCAAATGGCACCTCGGCGGAAAAGACTCGCAACCCGAGCACCACGGCTTCGAGATCAACAAAGGTGGCTACCACTCCGGTAGCCCACAGGGCGGATACTTCTCGCCCTACAATAATCCTGAACTCGAAGACGGCCCCGCCGGCGAATCCCTCCCCATTCGACTCGCCCACGAAACCGTCGACTTCATGAAGCAGGACTCCGAAAAACCCTTCTTCGCCTTCCTCTCCTTCTATTCCGTCCACGGTCCCATTCAAACCTCGCCCAATCTCTGGGAAAAGTATCGCAAGAAGGCCACCGCCGCCGGGCTCACCAACGAGCGCTTTAAAGTCGACCGCACTCTCTCCGTTCGCCAGGTCCAAGACTGCCCCATCTACGCGGGCATGATGGAATCGATGGATGACGCCGTTGGCCTCGTTCTCGAAAACCTCAAAAAACTCGGCCTCGACGACAACACCATCGTCATCTTCACCTCGGACAACGGCGGCGTCTCGTCCGGCGATGCCTTCGCCACCGCCTGCCTCCCCCTCCGCGGCGGAAAAGGTCGCCAGTGGGAAGGGGGCATCCGCCAGCCCTTCTACCTCCGCGTCCCCGGCCTCACCAAGCCCGGTTCGACCTCCGCTCAATTCGCGACCGGAACCGACTTCTACCCCACCCTCCTCGAACTCGCCGGACTCGAGCAACTCCCCTCCGCCCACGTCGACGGACGCTCCCTCGTCCCGGCCCTCAAAGGCCAATCCTCCCAGCGCTCCCTCTTCTGGCACTATCCGCACTATGGAAACCAAGGCGGCGAACCCTCCAGCATCATCCGCGAGGGCGACTACAAACTCATCCGCTACTACGAAGACGGCCGCGAGGAACTCTACAACCTCAAAGACGACCTCAGCGAAACTATCGACCTCGCCCAAAAGCACCCTGAAATCATCAAACGCCTCTCCGCCGAACTCACCGCCCACCTCACCGAAGTCGGTGCCAAAATCCCGCAACCGGATTCCCGTTTCGATACCGATAAAAAAGCGGCCTCCCTCAAGCAGGCCCACACCGCAGGCAAAGCCCGCCTCGAAACCCAGCACGCCAACTTCCTCAAGCCCGATTTCCAACCCAACAAAACCTGGTGGAACTCCGTCCAGACCAAAGATTGATCCTCTGCATGACAACGACAATCTTGTCTGTGGGATCATGGGTAGCATGTTGGTATCTGCCCAACATCAGTAACCTCATCCATTGAGGATCAGCAAACTTCCCCCTTTCTTTCAATCTTCCCCATCTGCGGGGAATTTGATCAAACTCACTTGCGCCTCGAAACCCAGTACGCCAACTTCCTAAAGCCCGACTTCAAGCCCAACAAGACGTGGTGGAACCCCGTCAACCAAGGAGGCGACCCTTCCAGAAACCCGAACAACCGGGGGCTCGAAAGCCCCCACTCCTGTAAAATCTCCCTGCCCATGTCCCTTCCTTTCCAAAACACCTACGCGAAACTCCCCGACTCATTCTTCCAACGAGTCTCCCCCACGCCTGTCCGCGATCCCCACCTCATCGTCCTCAATACCCCGCTCGCCCACCGCCTTGGTATCGCTCCCGCCGACCTCACAATCTCAGTTCTCTCCGGCAACGAAATCCCCGCCGGAGCCGATCCTCTCTCCATGGCCTACTCAGGCCACCAGTTCGGAGGATTCTCCCCCGTCCTCGGCGACGGCCGCGCCATTCTCCTCGGCGAAGTCTCGGGCAAAGACATCCAACTCAAAGGCTCCGGGCCCACGCCCTATTCCCGCCGCGGCGACGGCCGCTCCGCTCTCGGCCCCGTCCTCCGCGAATACCTCGTCTCCGAAGCGATGTCCGCTCTCGGCGTCCCCACTACCCGCGCCCTCGCCGCCGTCTCGTCCGGCGAGCAAGTCGTCCGCGAAGAACTCGAACCCGGCGGAATCTTCACCCGCGTCGCCAGCTCACACCTCCGCATCGGAACCGCCCAATATTTTGCGGCCCAACAAGATCTCGAAAGCCTCGAAACCCTCGTCGATTACACCATCGAACGCCACTACCCCGATGCCGAAACCGCCCTCGACGTCCTCGAACGGATCATCGCCAAACAAGCCCAACTCATGGCCCACTGGATGTCCCTCGGCTTCATCCACGGCGTCATGAACACCGACAACATGAGCCTTTCCGGCGAAACGATCGACTACGGCCCGTGCGCCTTCATGGACCGCTTCGATCCCGCCAAAAAATTCTCATACATCGATCAAAATGGTCGCTACGCCTATCAAAACCAACCCAGCATCGCGCACTGGAACCTCACCCGCCTCGCCGAAGCCCTTCTCCCTCTCATCCACGATGATTCCGACCAATCAGTCGAACTCGCCAAAGAGGCCCTCGCCAAATTTCCCCTTCTCTTTAAAAAAGCCTACCACCAAAAATTCTCGGCCAAACTCGGACTCCCCGGTCGTTGCGACGAAGCCCTCATCCAATCCCTCCTCGACCTCATGGCCGAGCAAGAGGCCGACTTCACCCTCGTCTTCCGCCACCTCAGCGGGCGCGCAGAAAACCTCCTTGCCCAATTCAAAAACCCCGCCCCCGTCAAAACCTGGCTCGCTCATTGGCGTTCCTCCGGCCTCATCGATCTCGCCCTCATGAAGCGGAGCAATCCCATCTTCATCCCGCGTAACCATCGTGTCGAAGAAGTCATCGAGGCCGGGAAACAGGGCGACTTCGAACCCTTCCACCGCCTCCACCAAATCCTACAACGCCCCTTCACCGAGCAACCCGAAGCCTCCGAATTCGAAAAGACCCCGGAACCCGCGGAAATCGTCTGCGCCACCTTCTGCGGAACGTGAGTCATTCCAAATCTGCCTCGTGACCGTCGTGATGATGGTCCTGATGTTTGCGACCAACCTCTCCTTTCTTCGTCTCGGAGGGAACGGCGGCGCGATGGCCTTCGCCGCAGCCGTAGTCTTGCCCTCGGTCGTCCTGAGTCTTCTCGGAGGTCTTCTCCCCAGCCGTAGCCGCCTTTTTTGCCATCAGTGCCGCCACGAATCATTCCACGCTCTCCCCAAGGAGCGAGACAACCAGATCCCCACGGTTTCCGAATAGCTAAAACAACTTCGCCGCTTCCCCATCCGCCGGGAAATGGCCACTCCGCTCCTTCTTCCAGATCACGCCCCCGTCTTTGCGGATCTCAAAAATCCCGCCACCACCGCCCACTAGGGTGACTTTCGCTCCCGTCGCTTTTTCAATCTCAGCCGACACACGGTCGGCTTCCGGGCGGTAATTTCATTGCTGGCAGTATTCGATCTCGATCTTCACAAGAGAATCCTGCTCTAGAATCCCGAATTCACCCAACGAATTTTCCTAGGAATATTCGCACAATAATTTTGACATTTTTGCGTTTAGAAACAACGTCAAGACTGATCTCTATGAACGGGAAGACAACGGTCATCATCGGTGCAGGGGGCGTAGGAAACGTCGTTGCCCAGAAATGTGCCCAAGATGTCGAGACGTTTGGCCAGATCTGGCTCGCCAGCCGCACCCTTGCAAAGTGCGATGCCATCGCCGCCGACATTATGGCCGCCACCGGCGTGGAGATCAAAACCGCCGCCATCGATGCCGACAATGTCGCCGAGACCGCCGCCTTCTTAAAAAAGGTGGGTGCTGATTTCCTCCTCAACATTGCCCTACCCTACCAGGACCTCACTCTCATGGACGCCTGCCTCGAGGCCGGCGTTCACTACCTCGACACCGCGAACTACGAGCCTCGCGACAATCCGCACTTCGAGTATCAATACCAATGGGCCTATCAGGACCGCTTTAAAGATGCGGGACTCACCGCCATTCTTGGTTCCGGTTTCGACCCCGGCGTGACCAACGTCTTCTGCGCCTACGCTCTCAAGCACTTCTTCAGCGAAATCAAAACCGTCGACATCCTCGACGCCAACGCCGGCGACCACGGTCTCCCCTTCGCGACCAATTTCAATCCCGAGATCAACATCCGGGAAATTACCGCCCCCGGTCGCTACTGGGAAAATGGCGAGTGGATCAACACCAAGCCGCTCGAAATCTCGACCGATTTCGAATTTCCCCACCCCGAGGTTGGCAAAAAGCGCATCTACCTTCTTCACCACGAAGAAATGGAAAGCCTCGCCAAAAACCTCCCCGGCCTCGAGCGCATCCGTTTCTGGATGACCTTCTCCGACAACTACCTCAACCACCTCACCGTGCTTGAGAATGTCGGCATGACCTCCATCGAGCCCATGAAAATTGGCGACGTGGAAATCTCCCCTCTTCAATTCCTCCAAAAAGTCCTCCCCGATCCCGCCTCGCTCGGACCTCTCACCAAAGGGAAAACCTGTATCGGCTGCCTCATCACAGGTAAGTCGAAGAAGACGGGTGAACTTGAAACCAAGTTCATCTACAACGTCTGCGATCACCAAGAATGCTACGCCGAGGTCAAGAGCCAGGCCATTAGCTACACCGCCGGCGTGCCCGCCATGATTGGCGCACGTCAACTCGTTTCCGGAGCGTGGCTGCGTCCCGGAGTATGGAATCTAGAGCAGCTGGATCCCGATCCCTTCATGGACGATCTCAATGCCTGGGGCCTCCCGTGGCATGTCCTTGAAGTCGATCAAGAATTGAGTCTGTAGCGCAGCGAAGGCCACGGCCCGGACTGCGCTCTCCGAAACACCCAGTCACCGTCACCGCTCCGCGTGCCGTGTGCCACTCTGGTCCTTTCGACATTTGTCGTCAGTCACCATTCCGACCCCGACGGCGGAAGTGCTCTTCCTCCCACGTTTCCTCTAAACACTCAATTTTCAGATTCAGCTCCATGAACTCCACCTCTGTTGTCAACAACCGTCCACTCGTCGTGAAAGCATCCATTCCTAGCCACCGCAAAGGGGCCACTTCCATCCCAGAAATCGCCGAAGCTTTTATCGTAAGCGGACTCGCAACCCCCTCCTACGTCCTTGATCAACGCGCCTTCCACCACAATGGAAGTATCCTGAAGCACGTTCAGGACGAAACCGGTGCCAAGATCCTCCTCGCCCAGAAGGCCTTCTCCTGCACCGCAATCTACCCCATCCTCCGCAACTACCTCGCCGGCACCACCGCCAGCGGACTTTACGAAGCACGCCTCGCAGCCGAGGAATTCGGTGGCGATGTCCACGTCTTCTCGCCCGCTTACAAACCCGCCGAAATGGACGAGCTCGTTAAGATCGCCGACCACATCGTCTTCAACTCGGTCGGACAGTGGAAACGCTACCGCGAACAAGTCCTCTGCGCTGACAAGCACATCTCGGCCGGCCTCCGCATCAACCCGGAATACGCCGAAGCCTGCGCAGAAATCTACAACCCTTGCGCCCCCGGCTCCCGCTTCGGTGTCCTTGCCGAACTCCTCACCGAGGACGACCTCGACGGAATCGACGGCCTCCACTTCCACACTCTTTGCGAACAAGGATCCGACGCCCTCGAGCGAACCCTTGAACACGTCGTCGCCAAATTCGACAAATACCTCAAGCGCATGAAATGGCTCAACATGGGCGGCGGTCACCTCATCACCTCCGACAACTACGACGTCCCCCGCCTCATCCGCCTCATCCGCGAAATCCAGGCCCGCTACCCACAACTCCAGATCTTCCTCGAGCCCGGCGAAGCAATCTCCTCCGGCGGCGGCGTCCTCATCGGCAGCGTCATCGATATCGTGGAAAATGGCATGCAAATCGCCGTCCTCGACGTCTCCGCCACCACCCACATGCCCGACGTTCTCGAGATGCCCTACCGGCCCGATGTCGAAGGCTCTGGCCAACCCGGCGAAAAGAAATACACCTACCGTTTCGGCGGACCCACCTGCCTCAGCGGCGATGTCATCGGCGACTACTCCTTCGACCAACCCCTCCAGATCGGCGACCAACTCGTCTTCCACGACATGGCTCACTACACCATGGTCAAGAATTCGACCTTCAACGGCGTCCCACTTCCCTCCATCGCCATTATGCGCGACGGAGGCCCTGTCGAACTCGTCCGCGAATTCGGCTACGACAACTTCAAGTGCCGTCTCGGGTAATCCCAACGGTTCACCTCTTCCCAAATGCCCCGGACTTCAAAATGAAGCCGGGGCTTTTTTGATCCTCTTGCAATCCGGGCCGCTCTCACTAATTTCCACAACATGAACCGCCCGCTTCTTGCCATCGCTTTCTTGGTGATCGCCTCCTGCACCTCGCTCTTCGGCCACAAGATCGATGCAATGGAGTTCGAGTTCCAAGCCTCACCCAATGAGTGGGTTCTCAAAGGCGATATCGATGTCTCCTACCTTCTTCCCGAGTTCCGCAATGAGGACGACGTTGAGCCCTTGAGGCGCTACCCCCTCATGAACGAAACCTCGCCCGACCAATGGAAGGTCTACCTCAGCGAGATGGAGGCAACCCTCACCCGCTTACTCACTTTCAAGTTCAACGGTCAAACGATCCCCCACACCTTCAATTACCCGGGCTTCTCCATCGAAAACCCAGTCCTTCCCGAAGACCTCGATGATATCGCCTTCATTCACATCGAAATCAAAGCGGCTCCGATCGAGGGCGAAGGCGAACTTCGGATTCACTGGAATGACGACCTCGAAGCCGAATTAATCGTCGTCGTAGACCCGGACGAGGACGTCCTCCCACTCAGCGCCCTCACCGGCGAGTCCGTCCCCTTGCTCACCCAGGATGCCGCCGGCCACACCGAAAACCCCGATGTTTCCCCGCTCTGGAGCTGGCTTTTTTCCGGGTTTCACCACGTCATTCCAAAGGGCCTCGACCACATCCTCTTCATCATCGGCATCTTCCTCGCCGCCCCCCGCCTCAGTCCTATCCTTGGCCAATCTCTCCTCTTCACCCTCGCCCACTCCATCACCCTGACCTGCGCCGTCATGGGCTGGCTGAATTTTTCCACGACTTACATCGAAATCATCATCGCTGCGAGCATCGCCTGGATTGGCATTGAGAATCTCTGGCTCAAAAAAGTGGGGCGCAACCGCATCCTCCTTGTCTTCGGATTCGGCCTCATTCACGGACTGGGATTTGCGAGCGTCCTCGGAGACCTTCTTGTCAATGTCCCCAAGGATCGACAGATTCTCCCGCTCGTCGGATTCAACATCGGAGTCGAAATCGCACAGGTTACCCTCCTCGTGACAGCCTGGCTCCTCATCCGCCCCTTCAAAGCACACCAGAAGCGCATCCAATTCATCGGCAGCCTCCTCATCGCGGCCGCCGGGATCTTCTGGATGGTCGAGCGGATCGGCACTCTTTGAGCCCATTTCCTCAAACTTTCGCGAATGTGCCGACGCACTGAAACCTTTAACGGAAAAGATTCCACGCCGAGACGAGGGCTTTCACGCCCGCCATCTCGATGGATGGATCGACGCCGACACCCCAGAGACTGCGACCATCGTTGTGACGAAGTTGCACATAGGCGGCCGCGTCCGAGCTCGATCCACCACGCACCGCATGTGATCGGTAATCAGTGAGAACGAAGTCCTTGAGCCCTTCCTTTTCAATCGCTTGCACGAGGGCGTTGATGGGTCCATTCCCAACACCCTCAACCTTCAACTCTTTTCCTGCAACCTTGAGCAAGGCCTTGCAAACGACCTCACCGCGACGTTCCGGATGGTGATCGAGATCGTAATCTAACAGCTCCATTTGATCGGAGAGATTCACAAATTGCTCATGGAAAACCTTGCCCACCTCATCGGCGGACAGCTCCTCGCCCCGCTCGTCGGCAAGATCATAAATCCGCTTCCCAACCTGTGGGTGCATCGTCTTGGGAAGGTCATAGCCGTGCTCTTGATCAAGAACGTATGCCACGCCCCCTTTGCCTGATTGCGAGTTGATCCGCACGATCGCTTCGTAGCTCCGACCAATATCGAGCGGGTCAATCGTGAGGTAAGGGACGCCCCACTTTACACCCTCTTCCTTGCGACGACGATCAAGACCTTTCTTGATCGCATCCTGGTGGCTTCCCGAAAATGCCGTGAAGACCAACTCGCCGGCGTAGGGCTGACGATCCGGCACGACCATGCGAGTGGTCCGTTCGTAGACTTCGCGCAGATGAGAGAGGTTGGAAAAATTAAGCCCGGTCTCAATCCCATGACTGTTCATATTCAACGCCACGATCACGATATCGAGATTCCCGGTGCGCTCGCCATTTCCGAAGAGCGTTCCTTCCACCCGATCGGCGCCCGCCATCAAGCCCAGCTCAGTCGCAGCCACTCCGGTCCCCCGGTCGTTATGAGTGTGCAGCGAAACAATCGCGCAATCACGACGGGTCAGGTTGCGACACATCCACTCGATCTGGTCGGCGTGCACATTGGGCGTAGCCCATTCCACCGTCGCGGGCAGGTTCAGAATGATCGGCTTCTCCGGCGTGGGCTCCCAAACATCCATGACCGCTTCACAACACTCCAAGGCGAAATCCAACTCGGTGTCGGAAAAGCTCTCGGGCGAGTATTGCAGCACAATTTCAGTTTCAGGAATCGTCGGAAGCAATTCCTTCACCACCTCAGCTCCGGTCACCGCGATGGCCTTGATATCTTCGCGGGAAGCATCGCCGAAAGTGACGCGGCGCTGCAGCGGGCTCGTAGAATTGTAAATATGCACGATGACCCGGCGGGCTCCCTTGATCGATTCAAAGGTCCGCTCAATGAGATGCCGACGCGTCTGCACCAGGACCTGCACCGTAACATCAGCCGGAATACGGTCTTCCTCAATCAGGCGACGCATGAAGGCGAATTCGGTGTCGCTGGCAGAAGGGAAACCAATCTCAATCTGTTTGAAGCCAACGTCCACGAGTAGGTCGAACATCTCCAGCTTTTCTTCGACACTCATGGGAATGGGCAGAGCCTGATTCCCATCGCGTAGATCAACCGAGCACCAGATCGGGGCTGAGTCGATAATGCGGTCCGGCCAGGTTCGGTCGGGCAAAGCCACGGCCGGAAAGGGTCGGTATTTCTGGATGGATTCAGTTTTCATGGTCTTTTTAAGAGACGAGTTGGATTACGAAAAGCGGGCTCTCTTTCAAAGTATCCGCTCCTTGGTGAAATGAGGTTCCGCACCCAACGCGGTTCCTGAATGTTGGCCAAAGAATGAGCACTATAAAAGCGACTTCGAACTTTAGAGTCCGAGTCGCAATCCTAGAAGAAGGGCCAACGTGATGCTCACGGGTTAAGACAAACGCAGGGAGCGCGATTTGTCACTCTTCTTTTCGCAGCTTGTTCGTGAGGTATTCCGCCCCCCTTTTCAATCGCTTTGTCCCACAGTGAAGCGTTGCGAACCTTCGGCTCGCACATGGCATTCCATCCCCTCCAATCACAAAAACTCTTCCTTTCTGTAATGGCTCAACCCATCTTCCCGCCCATGGCAATTTCAAGGCAACTTCATTCCGTTATCGATGCCTTCGGACGACAAGGCTGGCACTGTGAACCCGTGGAAGGCCGGGAGGTCATCACCGCGGCCTTCGAGGCCCACCACACCCACGTCCACATGCACGCCCAGGCCTTCCCAAATCTCAACGCCCTCTCCATCGTGGCAGAGTCTCCCATGAAGTTCGACAAGAAGCGCTTCCCCCTCGCGCTCGAACTCATCATGCGTGCCAACAAACAACTGACGCTCGGAAGCTTCGAATACGACGTCGACCGCTCCCAGCTCGTCTTCCGCATTACCAACCTCTTCGAAAAAGAAGTCTACGATCACGATATCATCTCTTCCATGGTCCATTGCGCCATCGCCGAGCTCGATCGCATCGTCCCCCTCGCCAGCGTTCTCAATCGCACCAACAACGACCTTCTCGAAGACCTCTCCATTCCCCTTCTGCTGGAGCGAGAGGACCTCCTCCCACCCGTGCCCGAATTCGACGGCGAGGAAGAGGAACTCTGAGACCGCCTTCGGCTGGAAGAGAGATCTCCCAACGAAGCAATTAATTTTTCAATAAAGCAGGCTTGACGTCCCTCCCTGTCGCTCCTAGTTTCCCGCTCCCCGTAGGACCCTGGGGATTTTCCTTATGCAGAAACATATTCGTGGCGTTGATGTCAAAAATGGAGAGACCGTTGACCGTGCTCTTAAGCGTTTGAAAACCAAACTCGATACCGAGGGTATCCTCGAGGAGATGCGTCGCCGTCGTGCACACGAGAGCACCATCACCAAAAAAATCCGCAAGGCACGCACCGCGCCCAAGCGTAACAAAGTTCGTTGGAGATTCCAAAGTGAATCGCAAGTCGCGACTGCGACCGCCGCCGCCGCAGCAGCCGCCGCCTCAAAATCCTCAAACTGACATAAACACTTTAAAGGGTCCTTAAAACGATGCTCCGCCGGTTCGCCAGCGGGGCTCTTTTTTTGTGAAATTCGTCAAAAAACTTCGCTTGCAGGCTGATATAACTGGTTTACATTATCCGCGTAATGAATGCAAAAATCAGATTCGGTATCATGTGTGCCTTTGGCGCCGTTGCTACTCCAGCCTTTGCGGCTCCGGGTGCAACTGTTGAAGATCAAGCCTCTGCTACCATCGCCGGATACTCTGTATCCTTCAGCGGTGGAGGCTGAGGAGCTGCTGACAAGGCCCGTGCGGCCTTGATCAAAATGGAAGGGGTTGACAAGGTCATGCTCTCGGGCACGACCGCCTTTGTCACCACCAAGGAAGAAACTAAACTAACCCGCAGCACTGTCCGTAAGGCTTTCGATCCTGCCGGCCTCAAGGTCGAGGGAGTGAAAACCCAGGAAATCGACCGTCCCAAAGAGGCTTATGCCCTCGCCATCACCGGCGGGACATGAGCTCAGACCAACGAGAGATTGCGTGCCGATCTCGAAAAGTTGGACGAAGTCAGTGTTGCCTTCGTCAATGCTGGGTCCATCATCCTCCTCATGACTCAAACCGAATCTTTCGATAAAGAGAAGATTGCGGAAATCACCGAGAAACGTAAGTCTACTATTAAGACTGCGACGAAGTTGACCTCACTCCCCTTCTAATCCTTTTCGATCCCAAGAATTTCAACTGAAAAACCCGGTGCCTCTGAGGCCCCGGGTTTTTCGTATCCACGTCATCCCAACTCCCAACTCAACAGGGGCAACAAATCCTACCCCTGGGTGAAACTCGGGGACTCCGTCCCCTGTCCAACCAAAGACCAAGCCCGGCATCCCGCCTCACTAAAACGCCTACCCGCAAACCAACACCCTCGCCGTCAGATCATCCAAAAACCACGCTCATCGCGTCGCCACGAACAAGGTATGCGTGAATCGCTTCGCTTGCGGATAAGCCTTGGCCGGAATGATGTCGACCTTTGAAAACACCTTATCGAGGAGCTTCACAAAGCTCGGATCGGGATGCGCCGACCAATAAACCACAATTCCACGAGGCCGAAGTGCCAACCTCGCAACCTCAAGGCCCCGGCGTTGATAAAGACGGCCATTCCCCTTTTGAACGAGAGGATCAGGACTGTTGTCGACATCAAGCAGGATCGCATCGTAGCGATCCCCACTCTGCATAATCTTGAAGACGTCCTTCAGGAGAACCGTCACCCTAGGATCATCCAAAAGAGCCCCGTTGACGGCCCGCAAAGACTCACGATTCCAATCAATGATCTCCTTGAGTAACTCGGCAACAATCACTTCCGAATCATCCGACACCAACTCAAGCACCCTCCTGAGCGTGAAGCCAAAGCCCAACCCGCCGATCAGAACCCGGCGCGCCTTGTCGGATGGAGGACAAGCCAGCGAGGCCATTTCCTGCTCCGATGACGACGCCGTCGTACTCATCAACGGAACACCGCCAATTTTCAAGAAGTATTCACCGTCGTGCTCCTGCAAAAGAATCGTCGCGCCATCAGGCGAGATGCTGGTAGCGATATTCGTCGTCGGTTTCACGCCGCGACTTTAGTATTCCATCGACACATTGAAAGGCTTTCGCAACAATCCCTGCAAGCACTTGATTCAATGAATAAGAAAGGTCTAATCCTCATCGTCTTCCTTGTTTTCGTGGTCCTTCATCAGGACTTCTGGAACTGGGATAATTCCAACCTCGTCTTCGGCTTCATGCCGGTCGGACTCTTTTACCACGCCTGCTACTCGCTCGCCGCAGCCGCCTTTTGGGCCATTGTGATGAAAGTCGCCTGGCCCACCGAGCTCGAAGAATGGGCGGAAGGTGGGTCTGATCAACATGAAGGAGGTTCCAAATGACCACCGTCGTTGTCATTCTCATCTACCTCGGCATCTTACTGACCTTGGCCTTATTTTCGAAGACCTTCTTCCGGGGAACCTCCGCCGACTACTTCGTCGCCAGCCACTCCATCGGCCCCTTCATGCTTCTGATGTCGGTCTTTGGCACGACCATGACGGCCTTCGCCCTCGTCGGCTCGACCGGTGAAGCCTTCGAACGGGGTATCGGGACCTACGGCCTCATGGCCTCCTCCTCCGGACTGATCCATGCCGCCTGCTTTCTCCTGATCGGCATCAAGCTCTGGGCCATTGGCAAGCGCTATGGCTACGTTACGCAAATCCAATATTTCAGGGCACGCTTTGATTCCAAAGGGATCGGTTACCTCCTCTTCCCGATTCTCGTTCTCCTCGTCGTCCCCTATCTTCTCATTGGCATCATCGGCACCGCAAAAACTATCTATGGAGTGACCGTGGAAAAAGTGACTCCAAAAATCACGATCCCCGGAGCCTTCCCCGAGTTTTTTGAGTCGACCAATGGTGCTGTCCCAGCCTGGATTTCCGGCCTCATCGTCAGCCTAGTGGTCCTCACCTACATCTTTGCCGGTGGTTCCCGCGCCACCGCCTGGGCCAACACCTTCCAGACCGTCTTCTTTATGGTCATGGGAGTCTTCGTCGTCTATCTGGTCTCGGACGCTCTCGGCGGAGCGAGCGCCGCCATGGAGATGGCCAAAGATTCGCATAAAGTCCGCACGCTCTCCTCAGACGGACACGTCGGCGTATCCAAGCTGACCTTTGCGAGCTACATGTTTATTCCGCTCAGTGTCGGCATGTTCCCCCACCTCTTCCAACACTGGCTGACCGCCAAGAGCGCCAAAACTTTCAAACTCACCGTCGTTGCCCACCCCATCTTTATCGCCATTGTCTGGATTCCCTGTGTCCTTCTTGGCACCTGGGCGACCGGCATGCCCTCGCTGGAAGGCACCAAAAGCGCCGTCGTCCTCGCCAAGATGGTGAGTATCCTGATCGAAAATCCCATCATCACCGGCTTGGTGGCCGCCAGTATTCTTGCCGCCATCATGTCATCACTCGACTCCCAATTCCTGTGTCTTGGGACGATGTTCACGAACGATATCGTTCTCTTCGGCAGCAAAAAGGAATACACCGACAAACAAATCCTCTTCATCGCGAGAGGATTCATTATAGGCATCGTCGCCCTCGTCTACTTCCTGGCCCTTCTCCTGATTAACAAGAACGTCTTTGATCTCGCGATCTGGAGTTTCTCGGGATTTGCCGCTCTGACCCCGCTCGTCATTGCTTCCCTTTACTGGAAGCGCGCTACCCTCGTCGGAGCCTACTCCTGCATCATCGCCGTCTTCATCAGCTGGATCACCTTCTATGCCATGTCCGGATTTGGCGGAGAATTCACCGTCTTTGGTGGCATCGTCCCAGCGGCCGTCATGTGGTTCATCGGGGCCGCCGCCATGATCATCGGCTCTCTCCTCTCCCGGCCTCCCTCCGAGAAGACCCTCGCCAAGTTCTTCTAAAAGATCGCCTAAACAACCTCACAAAAAAAAACGCCACCTCACAAGGAGTGGCGTTTTTCTTTAAATTGAAGTCTCTACGCGATCTCGCGGCGACGACGAAGAAGGCCCAGAAGAGCGAAACTTCCAAGAAGAGCAGAGGATGGCTCCGGGACGCCAATTGGCGGAGTGTAAGTCCCAAGGGCTGCCACAAGGGGAGCATTGCTTGGGTCCAATGTATTGATCGGAGCAACCGTCCAATCTCCAAGAACAAAGCCGCCGGACGCGGTGGTCCCACTCTCACGGATCGCGAAGGAGTCCAGATATTCCCAAGCTGAACCGCTTCCATCCGTGCCCGATACTCCATACTGATCAATCACATCGGTACCATTCGTGATCCGAAGCCGGTCGTTTCCATTTTGATTGAAAGAGGCGTCCGAGATCACAATTCCACCTGCCCCAGTGATCACTGGATCGGAAGATGTCGAAGTGACATAGATGAAATCTCCAACTGTGTAGGAAGTCGTGTCAAAGGTATAGCCAACACTAAATCCAGAAATTGCATTCGATTCAAAATCAAGTGTCCACCCTTCGTAAGACCCACCTGTCGTCACATAGATTTCAACTCCTTTTGGGGAGTTGTTACTGCCATCGTAAATTACGGAGAGGATCAATGCCCCGGGCGCACTCGATGCATAGGTCACTAGTATCGTCGGAATTAATAATCTTTTCATAACCAACAATTGAAACCATTCCCCACGCACACTGTCGATGCTCAACTCGAAAACAACACGCTCACTCTCTCGGTCCTCCAAAGCACCTACCCTCTGTGCTTGCGACACCCCTGACCAGTCGCTATCTCTCCTCCATGTCAATTTACGTCGTGACCGGCTCTGACGAAGGGCGGGTGGCTGAAGAAGCCGCTGCTCTTTTCGAAGAACTAAAACCTCCAGGCTCCGACGAATTCGTCAACGAGATCATCGAAGCGGTGGCCGACAATGCCGAGCACGCCTATCAAAAAACAGCACAGGCCGTCGAAGCCCTCCAGACCATCGGCTTCTTTGGTGGCAACAAAGTCGTCTGGCTGAAGTCGGCCAATTTTCTCGGCACCGATCGCACCAGCGAAGCCGATCGCTCCGTCTCGGGTGCCCAAAACCTCCTCGAAACGCTCCAGGCAGGCCTCCCCCCCGGTGTCATCTTCCTCCTAAGCAGTAGCTCCATCAACGGTGTTCGCAGAATTGGGAAATGGCTCAAAACCAACGCCGATTACCGCTCCTTCGACAAGATCGATATCTCCAAGGACGGCTGGGAAGAGAAAGTCGGCCTCAAAGTCCGCCGACTCGCCAAGGACAAAGGCCTTGCACTCAAAGGAGAAGCCCTCGAACTCTTTGTTCAACGCGCCGGGGCCGAATCCCGCCAAATCGCCAACGAAATCGACAAGCTCGATCTCTATCTCGGCAAAGAACGCCGGGAAGTCACGGTGGAAGACGTCACCCTCATGGTTTCAGTGAGCCATAAGGGCGTCATCTGGGAAATTTCTCGAGCCATCGAAAAGCGCGACGCCAACCGCGCCATTCAACTCATCGACTCCCTCCTTCTCAAAAACGAAAGCGCCGTCGGCCTGATCAAAGCCGCCATCATCCCCACTGTTCGCAACCTTTTCTTCGCCAAGCTGGCCGAACCCTACGGCTCGCTCAATCAGGCCCCCAAAGGAATCATCGCCGCCCTCCCAAAAAAGAAAGACGGCTCCATCAACACTTGGGGCCTCAAGATGGCTGCCACGGCAGCACGGAGATTCTCTCTCAATCAACTCCAGCAAGGCATGGGGCATTGTCTTGATGCCGACAAAGCTCTCGTCACCACCTCGCAGGACCCACGCATGGTCCTGCACAAACTGGTGATCCAACTTTGCAACGGCAAAAAGGCCGCCTGACACCCAGGGCGATCAAGTTTGGGAAAACAGGATGGATTCGCGATAATTTTGGTCGAGGGCTGCTTCGCGCCGCTTGAAGGGAAGGCTCCCTTTGCGCGTTTGATCGGTTTTAAGAATGTTTAAAACCATGCGAAGGAGAGTGCCGAAGTTTTTAGGAGCATTGTTTCTCCTGGTCC
>Ga0209702_10003531_pt1 | contig 24423 bp, 23 predicted proteins | sample FRY01_FD_187210 | JGI IMG/M metagenome (GOLD analysis project Ga0209702, IMG submission 187210) | Freshwater microbial communities from Lake Fryxell liftoff mats and glacier meltwater in Antarctica - FRY-01 (SPAdes) (version 2) | ecosystem: Environmental > Aquatic > Freshwater > Ice > Glacier... | reverse complement strand
CCCAGACCCCTCCTCCGCGCGGGCGAGTCCATCGCCACGCCACCACAGCCCCAGAAAAATAGTGGCGGGGCGCATCATTCTTTTTTCTCCAAGAAAGTTCGCGCAAATGATACAATTACATCACCAACACGAGTACTGGTTCGAGCACTCGAGAGGGGTCGAAAGATTTCTCACAAAAATACACCTGTAAAAGGGTGTATTTTTGTTTATAATATAAACATGAAAACAAACGTTAAAGATGAACAGTATAAACAAGACAAGATTGAGAGTGTTTGGTATACTTCAAACATGGAAAACCAAGGAGAACAATTTCTACATAAAAAAGATTCTCAACTTCAAACCTCTTCACCTGTAGAACATGAGCAAACCAGAAAGAATCTAGCTGAAGAAAAAACCTCACATAAACCAGCTGACAAAATCTCAGACTGGTTACAGGTAATTGAAAAGACTCACATGAGTCATCAAGACAACCCAGAAGTTCTTGAAAGAATCAAAAACTACTATCACAAAGAACACGTAATCAAGTCAGAAAACATACCAGAGTCCACTTTTCTTTTAGAACAAAGAATTGCACGACAAGGTGGTCATGGTAATGTTGAAATCACCGAGACCTTCAAAGAAGAAAAAACAAATCAAATCATCAATGACCAAAAACATAGTCTAAATAAATACATTCAAGTAACATGAAAAATTTAGAAAACACATTCAAAGAAATCAAAGATCCTACTAATGCTCCAAAAAAGCATGGATTAGAAATGGTTGTTGATAAGAAAACTACAAAAGTCACCAAATCACTTGATACTCTACACGACGCCATCACCCATGACAGACCAATCACAGAATCAACCCTGAGTGATCTCACCACTGCAATTGGAGCTCTATCAATTGATGTTGGTGGTACTTTAATGTCTGTTGCAGAAACTGAGAAGATTCCAGACCTCAAGAAAAACATAGAGATTTTTAAAGAAATACAAAATGGTGATGTTAGTAATTCTAAACAGTTAACCTTTATCACCCCTTTGATTGCAGAACATCTGTCGAAACATAAAGGAACTCTTAATCTTTCCGGCCTCACCACACTTTCAGATACTGCAGCAGAGCATCTTTCAAAACACATTGGAACCCTTGTTTTTCACGGCCTCACCACACTTTCAGATATTGCTGCAGAATTTCTGTCAAAACATGAAGGAAGGCTTGTTCTTGAGGGCCTCACCACACTTTCAGATACTGCAGCAGGGCATCTGGCAAAACATGAAGGATGGCTTGATCTTTACGGCCTCACTACACTTTCAGATATTGCTGCAGAATTTCTGTCAAAACATGAAGGAAGGCTTGTTCTTGAGGGCCTCACCACACTTTCAGATACTGCAGCAGGGCATCTGGCAAAACATGAAGGATGGCTTGATCTTCACGGCCTCACCACGCTTTCAGATATTGCAGCAGAACATCTATCGAAACATGAAGGAAACCTTTGGCTTCACGGACTCACTACACTTTCAGATATTGCAGCAGGGCATCTGTCGAAACACAAAGGATACCTTTATCTTCGTGGCCTCACTACACTTTCAGATACTGCAGCAGAACATCTATCGAAACACAAACATTTATATGTACCTGAAGCTATTCATGCTAAAATATATACATTCAAGTAATATGACAAATTTAGAAAATCAAAAAGTTAATCAAGTTTTTTACCGCAGATGTCGGTGCAACCATAGCTGCAAAACTCATCGTAGTTAATCGGAACACAGCGAATCGTTGGTATAACACATTCCGTGAAAAGATACTTGAATACCAAGAACATGAGAACAAGTCATTTCATGGAGAAGTAGACTTAGATAAATCATATTTTAGATGACCAAGAAAGAAACTTAACGCAGAAGACAGAAGAAAAAGAGGCAGGGGCGCAGAGAATAAAGTTCCAGTTTTTGGAATCAAGAAGAGAGACGAGGGTAGAGTATCCATTCAAATCATCAAAAGCGCTTCAAAACAAAAGATTTTACCTATAATCAGAAGATTAAATCGCCAAGAACAATACCATCATCTATACAGACAAATGGAAACAATATTATAGTCTTGTTCTTGATGACTACAAGCACAAACGAATCAATCACTCGAAAACATATTCAAATCGAAAAAGAACTCATGCAAACGGTATTGAAAACTTCTGGAATTTTGCAAAAAGACGATCGGCTAAATTTGATGGAGTATCAAGAAAAACTTTCTTGATACATATTAAAGAATGTGATTTTGGATATAACCACAAACATGATATGCTTAAGATATTAACAAAGATTATTAGTGCTGAGCTAGTCTAGAGCCTAAAATAATCTAGAAAACTTTCACTTTTGTCACTTTTTATAGCCTCTCAAGAAGGGTTGTTTGTGATACCATACTTATAACTAAACAAGCCTTGTCCTGCAATGAATTTTTTTGGTTCAAGCTCGAATAGGATTACAACGACAAAACCAAGAGCAGGGAAGTGGTGCTTTTTTAATTTATGGTTAATCAGATTATTCCGCCTCTCCAATAATAGAATGGGTTACAGACATAGGTTTCAAATGTGAAAACAAAACCAAACCTAATGACAGCAATGCAACATTTTTAATAATATATTGACCTACAAGATTTGGTATAAAGAATCCATCCCACACTTGATTAGGAATAATATATAATGGCATGACTGTGGTAAAGAGATGGAAGAATAGAATAGCAAAAGTGATTCTTTCTAATTTTGGAATCAAAATCATAAACCCAATAATTACTTCAAAAACTCCAAATATTCTTACGAACGAATCTGCATCTACCCACCCCAGAAATGTTGCTTGAAGTAATTCTGTTACCAGTGGACCAGCAGGGCTGAGTAAAAAAACCTTCAGAATACCAAACCAAAAGAAAATAATGAAAAGGGCAATACGAGAAATAAGAGAACCATATTTTCGTAAAAAAGTAATAACATTAAGATCAAATAATTCTATGCTAGTATTTTTTTGCATATGTTTTTATTGTTTTTTAAATCCTTTTTCGAAAGGAGGATATACTTCTGGGTCGATAGTGCGTTCAAAACAAGTTCGCCCAGAGTCATGATCCCAAGATTCGTTTGTTCCACCCATGATTGGATATGATGATACTGCCATATCACGATTTTCGCTGAACATTGGGGTAATTCCGCCCTCATTTGCATATTCTTGCCAACCCTGTGGCATATTTGCAGAGAATGTTGCACACAATGAGAATGTAGTATCTTTGATTATTTCATATTCATACATAAGACCTTTTGTAAATTCTGGATCAACAGGAAGAGAAAAACCAGACATAGAATTTGATAGTTTTTTAATATCAGTAGGTAGAGATTCTTTTTGTTGCCAATAAGAGATAACTTGCCATTGTAATGATTGTAAATCTTGAATGCGTCGTTCATCCATGCGCCATGCCCGTTGCTCTGACGGACTGCCAATGATGCCAAAACTCCAAACAATAGAAGCAATAATACATACCGGTGCCAAAAACACACCCATTTTTGCTAATTTTCCTTTCCATCCTGTAAAAATATTAAGTTCATTTAAATAATAAAATCCAGTTATTTTTGCAACTCCAAGAACTACCAGAATCTTGATAATAAACCGTGTGCTTATTTCTCCGGCAACAAAATATCTTACCAATGTGACCAAATCAACAATGATTACAATTGCAGTTAAAAATAACACAATATAGATAAGCCATTTTTTTATTATTGTATCCATGGACCCTAGATTTTTATGAGATTCTTTTTTCCAAAAGTATGCCAATACAAAAAATACCGGAAATACAATAATTAACGTTGCCAACGATGCACGGATACTGTCATAATCCCACGAAACATATCCATATTGATATACAGCATTAAGAGCATCTGGAAATTGTTTGTTCAAAGTTTCAAAAATAAGATTCAAAAAAGAAACCACGCTGGTAATCATGGTTACTAAAACTCCTAATGATAAAAAGAAGAACTTTGGTGTTAAACTGTTATGTGACATAGCTATATATACCCATATTAATAATATACATACAGTATACCACTTTTTCATATTTCCTATATACTATAAACATCTTATGCTCATAAATCAAAAGCGTATACGAAAATTAAACATCAAAGAAATCCTGCAGGGGCCTATCATTTATTGGATGAATAGGGAAATGCGTATACACGATAACTGGTCTTTGCTATATGCACAACATTTGGCACGGGAAAATAAACAACCATTGATTGTGGTATATAATTTGGTACCTAATTTTCTGGGTGGACAAAATCGACAGTTGGCTTTTAAAATAAATACTCTTAAGGAAATTCAGAGAAATCTTGAAAAAAAGAATATATCATTTTATCTTATTATTGATGCAACGGGAAAAAACAGCGGTAGGCAAATTGTAGACTTCAGTAATGATATTCATGCTGGCGCTGTGGTAACGGATTTTTATCCGTTAAGATTGCCTCGATCATGGAATGAATATGTGAGAAAAAATACAGTTTGTGCATTTTTTGGTGTCGATGCACATAATATTGTACCCACATGGATTGCTTCGGACAAAAAAGAATATGGCGCATATACCATCCGACCAAAAATATATCGACAATTGCCAGAATTTTTTGAAGAATTTCCAGTACTGAAAAAACATGCTTACATTTTGGATAATAGTATATCTGATATAGATTGGGATGCAATTATGAACGAAAAAGAAATCAACGAATCTTTGGAATCTATTTCATGGGCGCCAACAGGAGAATCCGGAGCACAAAAAATATTACAAAGATTTTTAAAAACCGGTATTTATAATTATGCATACAAAAGAAATGATCCCAATGAAGATGCTCAATCAAATATGGCACCTTATTTGCATTATGGAATGATTGCACCTCAACGTGTCGCCATAGAAGTGGTAAAAATTGCAGGACGGGATGTTACAGACATTATTCATTATATAAAAAATAAAGCAAAAATAGATACAAAATATAATCTGAATATATTGGATCACGCTGGGGCTTTTTTGGAAGAAATCATTATTCGTAGAGAATTGTCTGATAATTTTTGTTTTTATGATAAAGAATATGATACCCCAAACAGTTTTCCAAATTGGGCAAAAAAATCAATTGTCAAAACTGAAAAAGAATCTCGTATGTATATATATACAAAAAAACAATTTGAAAAAGGTGAGACTCATGATGACCTATGGAATGCGGCACAAATACAAATGGTCACAACAGGAAAAATGCATGGATATATGAGAATGTATTGGGCAAAAAAGATTTTGGAATGGACAAAAAATGCTGATGATGCAATGAAAATTGCAATTTATTTAAATGACACCTATTCATTGGATGGTCGTGATCCAAATGGTTATGCGGGAATAGCATGGAGTATCGGCGGGGTACATGACCGTGCATGGTTTTCGCGACCTATTTTTGGTCAAATACGGTACATGTCATACGGAGGATGCAAAGGTAAATTTGATGTTAAAAAATATATAGAGACATGGTTAAAAAAAATGGGCCAACGTTTTTAAGCGTCGACCCAAAGGGTTTTATGTCTACAATCTGGTAGAATGTACTTGTATTCGTTATATCAGATTAGTCATTCACTCCTGATATTAAACTTTCTCTAAAATTTCTGCTTTTTCGAGATTGTGACGATCCTTGGTCGTAGTAGCCACAGATATAGCTTTTTCTTTACAGAGAGCGCAAAAAACATCTGATTGTTTTCCTTCTTTCGCCAATGACAAGAGTTCCATGAATTGCTCTGTTGTTGAGGCAAGTTCGAAAGCAAATTCGAACAGAGAAGATTCAACCGTATCCATGCATGCATTCTGCACTGGGGTTGTTGTTAAATGATATGGAAAATTTGATATAAGCGAAAAAGCTTCAGCAAAAACCCTAGTGGAATTTGCATCTTTGTATTTATTAAATTGTTCCTTTACAAGAACAAATATATTCTCCATGAGGCGGTCTTGCATTTCAGGAGACATTGATTTTGATTCTTCCAAGCTGGAATAAACAGTCCATAGTTCAATAATTGTAAATTTTTTTAATTCGCCTGGTTTTTCCATAGCGATTAATACTTGTTGAGTAATTGTGCTCATGTTACAAATGTTTAATGAATGAATGAATGGTAAGGTGCTCTGTATATAAATTACCATATAGAATTAATTTAGTCAATAGTTTTTATAATATTAAAAAATGTTATACTGATTCAATCATGCAACAAAAAGAATCAATTGAACACATTCGTCATTCGTTAGCTCATGCCTTGGGTGCATCTGTTTTGGAATTATATCCGGGAATCAAGATTACCTTGGGTCCTGCTGTTGATAATGGTTTTTACTATGATGTTGATTCTGGAGAGATAAAAATCACAGAAAATAATCTTTCTCAAATCCAAAAAACAATGAAAAAGATTACAAAAACATGGGATGGATTTGAAGGTAAAAAAATATCTCCAGATGAAGCCCATGTATTATTTTCTGGAAATGAATATAAACTAGCATTGATTGATGAGATTGTAACACGAGGTGAAGATATTACTGTATATACATCCGGAGATTTTACAGACCTATGTCGAGGCGGACATGTAGAATCCATGAAACATATTGATATGGATGGATGGCGCCTGGACCGTGTTGCAGGTGCATATTGGCGTGGTAATGAAAAAAATACCATGCTTACAAGAATATATGGTGTTGCATTTCATACAGCAAAAGAATTATCTGATTATGATTTGTTTATAGAGGAAGCAAAAAAAAGAGACCATCGAAAATTAGGCAAGGAATTAGATTTATTTACTTTTTCTGATTTAGTGGGTCCCGGGTTACCATTATTTACACCAAAGGGCACTTTGATTAGAGACCTAGTTATAGAAAAAATCCAAAGTATTCAAAAAGATTTAGGTTATCAAAAGGTTTGTATTCCTCATATTACCAAAAAAGATTTATATGTGACATCAGGTCATTGGGATAAATATGGGGATGATTTGTTTAAAGTTCGCGGAAACAGTGACGCTGAATTTTGCATGAAGCCCATGAACTGTCCTCATCATACGCAAATATTTGCATCAAAACCTCGTAGCTATCGTGAATTACCTGTGCGTTATATGGAATCAACAACCGTATATCGAGATGAACAAGCCGGAGAATTACTGGGATTGTCACGTGTTCGTAGTATTACTCAGGATGATGGTCATGTATTTTGTACACCAGATCAAATAAAACAAGAAGTAAAAAATATTGTTTCTGTTATTAAGCAATTTTATACCTCTTTGGATATGTTAAACGAGGGTGATTATTGGGTGTCATTGTCTGTGCGTAGTCCTGAAAAAGCTGATAAATATCTTGGAGATTCAACAGTTTGGGATATGGCAGAGCAATATCTGGAAGAGGTAGCAAAAGAAGAAAATTTACCATATAAAAGAGTCGAGGGAGAAGCTGCTTTTTATGGACCCAAATTAGATTTTCAATTCAAAGATGCTATTGGTCGTGAATGGCAATTAGGTACTGCTCAGTTGGATTTTAATATGCCAAAACGATTTGAATTAGAATATATTGACAACAAGGGGGCAAAGCAAACACCGGTTATGATTCATCGTGCTGTTGCTGGATCTTTGGAACGTTTTATGGCTGTTGTAATAGAACATTTTGCTGGTGCATTTCCATTTTGGTTATCGCCAGTGCAAATGATTGTATTACCAGTAAATGATGATGCACATGGAGAATATGCAACTCAAATATTTGAAGAATTTAAAAAACAGGGAATTCGTATTGAATATTCTGATGCCTCAGAAAGTCTGGGAAAACGTATCCGATCAGCGAAAAAAGAAAAAATCCCATACGTATGTATTATAGGTGATAAAGAAAAAGAATCCCAAACGCTGACTGTCGAGGGACGAAATGATGAAAAAATAGAAAACATAACAGTGGTAGATTTTTTAGAAAAATATACCAAATAAAAATATAAAAACCAGATAGTATACCTATCTGGTTTTTATATTTTTTACCGAGTTTTTACGTAGAGATATAAATCTTCAATTGCTTTTACTGCATCACCGGCAGAAATATTATTTTGATGATAGCGAACATTGGTACAATCACCAGCGGCCCAAACACCCAATGTATTTGTTCTTTGCGTCCATGGGTCAATAAGAACGCGACCATATTCATCTTGTTCTGCGATATTTTTAGCAAACAATGTTGCGGGAACCTGACCAATTTCAACAAAAATTCCACCAGCGGGAACCAGTATATCTGTGTTCGTGTCTTTTTTGTGAATTGTAATACCTGTAACAAATTTCTCTCCGTGTACTTCTTTTGCTTCTGAATGAGTAATTACATGCATATTGGGATGCTCTAAGACCTTTTTAACTGTAATGGGGTCAGCTTTGAATTCGGCATGTTTATGCACCAATGTCACTTTTGAACAATATGCTAATAATTGTGCAGCGGTTTCAAAACCTGCATTTCCTCCACCCATAACAACAACTTCTTGACCCGAAAATAATGGACCGTCACAGCTGGCACAATATACGACACCCTTATTTTCAAATATACCTGCACCAGGGATATTCAGCTTTCGTCTACTACTACCTGTTGCAACAAGAATAGTTTTTGATTCCAGTAAAGAACCGTCTGACAAAGTGGTCACAAAAAAAGATTCTTTTTGTTCTATATTCTGTACGTAGATGCCCTCTTTTATGGTTAATAGATCACCCTCGTATTCTTTGACATGATTTTTAAAGCTTTCAGCAAGCTCTATACCTGATATTCTGGGTGTTCCAATCCAATTATAAATTTCTTCAGATACAGAAGATTGACCGCCAAACTCTTTTGCGACGATACATGTTTTTAATTGTTTTCGGGCGGAATACACCGCAGCAGCAGAACCCGCAGGTCCACCACCAATAATAATAACATCAAACATAGATTATTTTTTTGCTCGTCGAATAAATGCTGGCAGTGCACCCCATTTTTCATCTTCATCTTCGGTAACATGTTTTGCCTGAGCTTCGATGGTAATAGAATCTTTTTGATTTGTATTTGTAATAGGTTGATTTTGAGACTGAGAGGTGATAATAGGTGAATTTTTTTGTGATGTATTTGATTGAATATCAATACGATTCTGAGCCACAGAAGCTACAGTAGAAACATCAGACTTTTCTGTATTAAAATCTCGCTCAATTCGTTGTTGTGTAAATGGGATACCTTTTTTTTGTTGAGAATTGTTGAATCCTGTTGCAATCACGGTTACTTTCATTTCTCCTTTTTTCAATCGTGAATCGTTGATAGTCCCCATGATAACTTTTGCTTCTGGATCAATAGAATCAGTAATCAGTTTTGCGGCTTCTTGAACTTCATGCATTTTTAAATCGTCACTTCCAGCAATTGAGAACAAAACACCACGAGCACCGTCAATAGAAATATCTAATAGAGGAGAATTGATAGCTTTTAATGTTGCTTCTTTTGCACGATTTTCACCACCTGCAATACCGATACCCATGAATGCAGATCCTGCATTTGACATAACAGCTTTGATATCCGCAAAATCGATATTGATAATCCCTGGAGTTGTAATAAGATCAGAAATACCTTCTACTGCCTGACGTAATATCTCATCACACATTCCAAAAGCATCTTTGAATGTGGTATCTTTTTCTGTAATGGAAAGTAATCTATCATTTGGGATAACTATAAGTGCATCTACCTCCTTTTCTAATTCAGCCAATCCCTGATCTGCAATACGAGATCGTTGTTGGCCTTCAAAAAGAAAGGGTCTAGTAACTACTGCAACAGTAAGAATTCCTTGTTCTTTTGCAGCACGAGCAACAACAGGTGCAGCACCAGTCCCAGTTCCTCCCCCCATACCTCCGGCGATAAAAATCATTTCAGATCCCTTGAGGACCTCTTGAATTTCTGCTTTTGTTTCTTCTGCTGATTTACGACCAGTTTCAGGATTCATCCCAGAACCTAAACCCTTGGTAAGATTTTTACCAAGATGAATTTTTTTACTCGCAAGAGAATTATGCAAATCTTGAGTATCGGTGTTCATACAAATGAATTCAATACCTTTTACTTTGGAATTAATCATGTGATTTAATGCATTTTTTCCTGATCCACCAACACCAATAACCTTGATGCGAGCGAATGTTTCTACGTCTGGATTTATTTTGGGCATATGTATTTTATAATAGATTAATAAAAAATGGATAATAATATACCTGTTGTATGTAGTATATACCTCTATACTATCAAAAAAGAACAAGAAAGTCCAAATAGTATATTATGGTAAAAATTGTCTAAAGAAAGAACCAAATTTCGATGATGTATTTTTGAAAAAATTAAATATTTGATTCGTATCTTCTGGTTCATAAAAAACAGACAGCATACATAATCCATATACCCCATGCCAGGTGGCATCTTTTGTTTTTAATCTTGCAGAAAATAGTTTATCAGGTAATCCTACTCGCGCAGGTAACCGCAACGCTGTTTTTGCAAAGTCGTCTATATTTTCCAAATGTGCACCACCTCCGGTCAAAGTGACACCTCCTGGTAATAAACCGCTTTTGTGAATTCTTTTTAAGTGAGCATCGACAAGATCAAAAATATCAGACAACCTTGCGTTCACAATATCTTCTAATTTTTTCTTTGAAACTGATTGAGTAGACGTTCCATGTTTTATTAATTCGGCTTCTTGTTGGGATACTAAAAATCCTAATGCAATATCATTTGTAATATCATGTGATCCCAAAGGAAAAACTTCTAATGAAATAGGAACACCATTCTCATACACAACCAAAGATGTTGTTTCAGCACCTATGTGCACCAAAGCACAACCAGACATTTTATCTTTTCTTCCTAATGCTGATTCAGCAACCGCAAACGGAGTAGCTACAACATCTAGAACTTCGATATCTGCGTTTGCAATACTTTCTAATAAATCATCAATATCTTGCTTAAGAATGCTTACGATTAATGTTTTTACCTCTAATTTTGAACCGACAAGGCCTATAGGTTTTCCGTGAATAATTTCTTGATTTAATTTGTATTCAATGGGAACAGTATGAAGAATTTTCCTGTTGCGGTGTTGACGTAAAAATTCTTGTTCACACATAGTATCTAATTTTTCAATATCATAAACGGTAACTTCTCCATCAGCCTTTGAAATAATCAGCGAAGCAGAAACTGTATGCGATACCAGGCTGGCTCCTCCAACGCCAATGTACATTTGCTGAGGAATAAATCCCACCATTTTCTTTATTTCACGTAATCCATTTTTGATTGAAGAGGTTACTTCGGCGCTGTCATACACATACCCACGACGAATACCTTCTGTGGGAACTTCAGCATGAGCTACTATTTTTATATCATGTTCTTTGTGTGATACATGCGCACAAAGAACTCGAAGATGAGTCGTTCCAATATCAAGAGTTGTAATAATAGGATTTTCTTTTTTCATATTTCATGACGTGGGGGGTTGGGCATATTAAATTTACGCATAATTTGTGCTTCTTGTTTTTCCATCTCGGGACCATGATCAAACCCACGAAGGTGAAACATTCCATGTATCATGATGTATACTAGAAATTCATTATAACTCATATTATAATTTTTTGCTTGTTTACGAATAGTGGATAACGATAATACTATCTCACCAGATGAATCAGATAATGGAAATGCTAAAGTATCTGCTGGACCATCTTTACCTTTCCATTGTTTATGTAATTGTGAAGATGTTTTTATATTTGCTAAAAGAATATGCAAATTATATTTTGACCCTAGAATTTGTTTTTTTATATCAGAAAAAGGCAAGCCGGGGAGCTCGCCGTTTGTCTGTCGTGTAATTGACAATGTAGAATTGATTGTCCAAACACGCATATTTTCTATTAATTAATTTTACCTAATTTACGAAGTTCGTCGTATTTCTTACCTTGCTCAAGTCTGTGCATTGCGCTTCGTTTCATACGTAGAGATGATTTTGGTCTATCAAAATATCGTTTTGCACGCATTATCTGAGTCAATCCTGTGCCTTGAACTTTTCGAACAAATTTTCGTAGTAAATAAGCAGAACTTTCATTATTTGTTTTTTCTATTTTTACGTTTGTTGCCATAGATGAGATAAAGTATAACATATCCTTATAAAAAGACAAGGCTTTTTATATTAAAAAACCCCTTCACATAAATCATATTTTGAGGGGGGATTATTGCATTGGTGAGGTAAACATTTAAAAGGGATTATCCACATAATACTGAGACCATAAATATTCTCGGATTGAGTTTCTTTTATCCCAGAAGAAATTCCATATTCAATACTACTTATAAAAATAGGACCTGATAAAAAAGCAAAGATGAAACTAGAAATTTTGTTATCCAACCCCAAGTTAGGCCTTTTTTAATTTTAAATAGCTGTAAAGGATGACATCTCGCCCAATGTTAGTGAGTAGGTGATAACTTTATTTATAAAAAGCATATCATATAGATACAGTACTATCAATAATTTATGAAACTAACATTGATGGATTTATTGTAACAAAAGTACCCATAGGGGCAATTTTGAGAAAATGCAATATGGGATGCTGCATCCGAACAACCGTGCCGTTATATATATGGGTCCAATCGGTAGGTTGTATGCGAACCAAAATAATCAAATACGACTGCTGTCTTTTTCTGGTATGAATAACATCAGGATCTAATGTGCTTAGAGATGCTTCTATGAAATCTTTTACTGTATCAATATTTTTAGATGATACAGGTATCGTAAGGCGTAATGTCATAAAATAGGGCATTACGCTGTATGTTTTTCGTTCTTTTAATACCAAAGCATATGTTTCAGAAAGTGTGTTTTTTTGTAATGTTTGTATCAATGCATGATCGGGATAGGTTGTTTGTAAGACCAATCTTTCTTCCGTCCAAATGGTCAATTCAGCTACGAAACGAATCATTTTGTCATATGCGGTAATATCGGGTAATCCAATAAATGAATCCACTGATACAATACAAGATTCATGAATAGGATCATCCAAGAAAGAAAAAATTATCTCTGTAGTAATTAAAATACCCCCTTGCTCCTTGAAAGTACTATACATAGTTTGTAAATCTTTTTTTGTTTTCCCTTGGGCTCCTTCTAATATATGTGGAGTAAATCCTGGAAAAGTTTTTTCGATGTATTCAGCAATACGGTTTGGAGTATCACCTAATAATCGTAATCGCCAACTACCACAATGAGTACAGATATCTTGTGTCTGGAATTGATGTTTGCACCGATAACATACAAACAAAGTATTCTTTCTTTTATTCTCGGAATCATCTTGTTTTAGATTTTGATATAATGAGGCTGGACGTTCGCACAATGAGCAAACCACAGGCGTCATACAATCAGAACAAGAAACCATACTAGCCAAACCACGTCTGGAAACTAATAACAATAACGAAGTGTTATTTTTTACAGCATTATGAATCATCTCTCGTACTGTATGAGAAATACCATGAGACATCACTTTTTGATCAGGAAGTTCTTTTGCTTGCTTTAAATCTATAACCGTAATGGTATTTTTCCCATGCCATAATTTTATCATTGGTGGCAATGATGCATGGACTCCTGGTTGATCAAATAAAACATATGTTTCAGGACGAATAACATGATCAGCGAAAATAATATCCATATCATTTCGTAAAGCAAAAAATTCAATCGCTATACGCATATCCAAAGAAGGTTCTGCATGTGTGCGATACCATGGGGAACCTTCTTGTTCAATAATAATAGTACTAGCAGAATCTGGAATCAATGACAAATATCCAGGTGTCATAATACATAACGATGGATTTAGATCTTCTAATACATCACCGGCTTGTTTCAAGAATTGTTTTTTTGTCAAAGAGCTGTGAAATGTATACACATGATCACGAATTCCTTTGTCTAACGTCTGTTGTATTTTCTCTGCATGCATCCATGATGCAACTACAATAATCAATGATTTTTTTTGTGCAAAAAGCGTACGAGTAATTGTTTTATAATATGACAATCTATCATGAAATGTATGCATTAAAATGGAACGATCTCGTAATATTTTTGGGGATTCTATTTTGATTTTTGGTTGTCTATTTTTTTCTTCAGCCATTTTTTCCACCAAATGTTGTATATGGACAGGTATCATGTGAGAAAAAATAATACTACCTGATACTGCATAATACAATCTCATGTCTTCTAACATTTCTAAAAAAGCCTCAGTAAATAACGAAGTTGGTATTACGCGATAAATATGTTTCAACGGATAAGGAAGTGATTTTACAAAACCTTTCATTTCAACCGATGTGCGAACAGTTACCACAAACCCAATAATGTCACGAGATCGCACTGGAATACGAACACAATCACCCACAGAAACAGGATATGCGGAAATATAAGAAAGAATTTCTTTTTGAATACCTCGCGAAAGGGGAATGACATCGATAATAAACATATATCTATAATAACAAAAAGAAGTCATGTTCGACAGTATGCAAAGAGAAGACAAATGTGTTCCATTATGCTATAGTTCAATTATCTATGAGTTTTTTCAACCCCAAATTAGGTATCGATTTAGGCACAGCAAATACATTAGTATTTGTCCCAGGAAAAGGGATTGTTTTAAACGAACCCTCTGTTGTTGCTGTTTCAGAATATGATAATAAAATTCTTGCTATTGGATCAGAAGCAAAAGATATGATAGGGAAAACACCTGATGCTATTGTGGCATATCGCCCCATGCGTGATGGTGTTATTGCAGATTATCGTATTACCGAAGCAATGTTGCGTTATTACATAACAAAATCATTGGGATCTTGGAATTTTTTTAAACCTGACGTTATGATTTCTGTACCAGCAGGAGTAACCTCCACAGAACGCCGTGCGGTAATAGAAGCTGCATTGCGCGCTGGTGCAAAAAATGCGTATGTAGTAAAAGAACCTATTTTGGCAGCTATTGGTGCCGGAATACCTATTCATGAATCTCAAGGATATATGGTTGTAGATATCGGTGGCGGGACAACAGATGTTGCCGTAATTTCTTTGGGAGGAATCGTTGCGTGCACATCAGTAAAATGTGCGGGTAATAAAATAGACCAATCCATTACAGATTATATTAAAAAAACATTCAATCTTGCCATTGGTGATAAAACCGCCGAAGAGATAAAAATTAAAATAGGGGCAGCATTACCCTTAACAGAAGAAGAATCATTAACCATCAAAGGCCGTGATTACATCACGGGATTACCAAGATCTGTTGATATTAAAACAAATGAAATAGTTCAGGCTATTGATAATGAATTACGACAAATGATCAAAGCCATCAAGGATGTATTACAAGAAACTCCTCCAGAATTAGCTTCAGATATTATTGATAACGGTATTATTATGACCGGTGGCAGTTCTCTGTTACGAAATTTACCCGAATTAGTACACAAGCGTACGGGGGTAAAAGCATCTCTTGCTGATGATGCATTATTCTGTGTAGTAAAAGGAACGGGTGTTGCATTGAATCATTTACATACTTATAAAAAAACAGTGCTTTCTAAAAAAAGTTTCTAGAGTATGTCCTTTTTACATGCATATACATCTCATGCATATTTTCTTTCTGGTGACCCAAAAACGCAAACAGATTATCTGGTGAATCTATTACAAAATAATACAGAATTTAATCATCATATATGGAAACAGTATGATTCTTTGATATCCATCGAAAATGTTCATGAAGCAAAAAAGATGGCTCAATCCAAGCAATCAGAACATGAAAAAACCTGGATCATATTAGGTGGTATATCCATTTCACGTGACGCCCAACAGGCGTTATTAAAAATATTAGAAGAACCTACATTAGGAACACACATATGTATTTGTTTGCCTTCTTATGATCAACTATTAGAAACAGTACAGTCACGATTGACCTTGTTTCCTATATCTGATTCCATGCAGACATATTATAATGAAGAAGTCTCTTTTTTTATTCAAAGACCTTACAAAGAAAGAATGGCCTATATAAAAGAAATCAGCGAAAAATTAAAAGAGGGAAACATCGCTAGATTTCTTGAAACTTTACAAAAACAAATATACCAAATGCATATCACTTCAAAAGAAACAAAAAAATATTCACTACTTTTAGAAGAAATTTTATTCATGCAAAGATATGCAAGAAATCAAGGTGCTATGATTGTACTTATCTTGGAACATATAGCAATAATGATTCCAGAATAATAATGTGCTATACTGAATGATATATGACATATTTATTTTCACACACACAAGAGCAATTACAAAAAATACAAGATTGGTTATTCGATGAATATTCTCGGGTTTCTGCTGGGCGTGCATCTGTGGGGTTGATAGACGGGATTACTGTAGAATCATATGGAACACGTTCTCCACTAAAAAATGTTGCAACATTATCCCTGGAAGATGCACGGACAATTCGTATTGCACCATGGGACAAGCAGCAAATCAAAGAAATAGAAAAAGCTTTGATATCCAGTGGTATTCAACTTTCTGTTTCTGTTGATGATCAGGGTGTTCGCGCATCAGTACCTATGGTTACCACCGAAAATCGTATGAATCTTGTAAAAAATATCAAAGAAAAATTAGAAGAATCTCGAATTCGAGTTCGAAGTGTACGTGAAGATACATGGAATGATATTCAAGCAAAAGAAAAAGAGGGTGGAATGAGTGAAGATGAAAAATTCCGAGCCAAAGAAGATTTGCAAAAACATATTGATGATGCAAATAGAAAACTGGAAGACATATTTAATAAAAAAGAAAAGGAAATAATGACTGTATAATATGGGTATTATTCTCTTTATTCTTATAATCGCTCTTCTTGTATTAGTTCATGAAGCTGGACATTTTTTTGTTGCACGTTGGTCTGGTATGAAAGTCGAAGAATTTGGTTTTGGATTTCCTCCACGCGTATGGAAAATAGGAACATGGAAAGGTACGTTATTTTCGATCAACGCAATTCCATTAGGTGGTTTTGTAAAAATAGAAGGTGAAAATGGTGAAGAAAAAATGACAGGAGAAATCTCTCTTACGGCTTTTACTTCTCGACCAAGATATCTCCAGGCGTTGGTGTTAATTGCCGGAGTAACTATGAATTTCATTTTTGCTTGGTTGCTTATTTTTATTGGGCTTGCATGGGTTGGTATGCCAATGATGCAAGGGAATGCACCAGAAAATACTATTTTCAAAAATTCTCATGTTGCAATTATTCAGGTAATCCCTGGATCTGTTGCTGAAAAATTAGAATTACAATCAGGTGACATTGTAACATCAATTAGCTTTCAAGAAGAAACAAGAATTATTGAAAATCCATCAGAAATAACAATCATTTTTGAAGAGGTTCGCAGTGCACAATTAGATGCAATCATTAATATCGAACGAAATAATGAAATTTCTGAAATTTACATCAGTGAAGATATTCTTGCAGAAAATGAAAAAATTGGTATCGCCGTTGATTCTATTGGTACTGCCTATATTAATCATTTACCTACTGCCTTTTCAGAAAGTATTTCCATGACAATAGATACAACAAAAGCAATTTTTTGGGGTACACTGGGATTTTTCAAAAGTATTGTTGTTTCACCTGCAACCAGTCTTGATAATGTATCTGGTCCGGTTGGTATTGTAAAAAGTGTAGGGGATGCATCAGATCTTGGTTTTGGTTATCTTATCTGGTTTACTGCATTGATTTCTATTAACCTCGCTGTTATTAATATCTTACCTATCCCAGCACTGGATGGTGGTAGACTGCTGATTGTTGGTATTGAATCAATATTACGAAGACCATTACCAGAAAAAGCAGTCTCTTCTGTAAATACTGTTGGCTTCCTTTTCCTTATTGGACTTATGATTGTGGTTACGTTTCATGATATTGTAAAATTGTTTTAACAATGAAAACATATCGTTCTGAAATAATAAAAATAGCACAACCCGCACCAGAATCCCCTGGGGTATATTTTTTTTGGAACAATAAAAAACTTTTATATATCGGAAAAGCAACATCATTACGCGACCGTATTTCCAGTTATGGAAATACGGATATTGATCAATCTCGAGGCCCCAAAATTGTTGAAATGGTTTCTCAGATTACAAAAATTACATGGGAAACCTACGATTCTGTATTAGAAGCATTATTGGCAGAGTCACGTTTAATAAAAAAACATCAGCCCCCATATAACACCAGAGATAAAGACAATAAAAGCTATTATATGATTGCAATTACAAAAGAATCATTACCAAGGGTTCTTTTAATCAGAGAACGTGACATTGATTATGCAAAAAAAAATGCTCATTCAACAAAAATGTTAAAAAAAATAATTTTACGTTCTTTCTTTGGGCCATTTCCATCGGGTACATCAGCACGAACAGCTCTTGGGATTCTTCGTAAATTATTTCCCTTTTTTGATGAAAAATCAACACAACCACATGCAAAAGATTTTTATATATCTTTGGGGTTAGCCCCAAAAGATACCGAAGATTCATTTCAAAAAACATATGAAAAGAATATCAAAGGCCTTGAGCTTTTTTTGTCTGGAAAGAAGAATACTTTTATAAAAAAATTACGAAAAGATATGCATTTACATGCATCAAAACAAGAATTCGAAGAAGCAGAGAGAATCAAAAAACAAATTTTTGCATTGGAACACATTAATGATATTGCATTATTGCAACATGAAACATATACAACAAAAGAATCATTTCGCATCGAAGCTTTTGATATTGCGCATCTGCAAGGAGAAAATATGGTTGGGGTAATGACAGTTATGGAGCACGGAGAACTACAAAAAAAATCCTATAGAAAATTTATCATACGGACAGTAAATAAATCCAACGATACAAAGGCATTAGAAGAGGTTTTAATACGTCGTTTTGGGCATCCAGGATGGGGGAGCCCGTCTTTAATTATCGTAGATGGGGGAAAGGCTCAAAAAAGAATTACTGAACGAATATGTCGATTATATGGGATAGCTATACCTGTTATTGCTGTAGTCAAAGATGAAAAACATAAACCAAAAGCATTACTGGGTGTAGAAGATATTATTGAAAAATACAAAAAACAAATCCTTCTTTTAAATTCCGAAGCTCATAGGTTTGCAATTACGTATCACAAATCAAAAAGAAAAATTCAAAGATAACCAATATTCTTTTGTGTTATCGCATATTCTTTTGTATACTGTATTTATATGAGACCGCTTCGTATTGCAGTTCTTCGTGGGGGAAATATCCACAGCCACAATTTGTCCCTTGAAACAGGCAGACGTGTACTTTCTGCATTACACAGACATCACATACAACCTCATGATGTTATTATTTCTTATGAAAATACAAATCTGGATTTTCATGCATCAATTATAGAACCACTAATAGAAGATGCTGATATTGTATTCAATGCATTACACGAAGGGCAACATAATGACCATGACATATTGCATGCATTAGCATCTTTGCCAATACCCTTTACTGGATCACATACGCATCCCGTATTTATATCAGCACATCATCACACTACTAATAATTTTTTAAAACTTCATGATGTAAAAACACCTACCAGTATTTTTATACGTCACAAAGACCCAGAACAATCATACGATAGCGCCAAAGAGATTCATGCAACCATGAGCCCTCCGTGGTTAATACAACCAACAAAAAAAGGTGTCACAGGAATCCGCATTGCACATACATTTCAAGAATTGGTACATGCAACAGAATCATCATTTCGTGATGGTCAAGATATCGTTGTTCAGGAATTACTACGGGGTAAGCACATTTCTGTTATTGTTATAGAAAATCTTCGTAATATAGAACATTATACGTGTATTCCTGTAGAAACCCGTGAAGCATATTCGGACAAAGAAACAAAGCTTTGTCCAGCTTCAATTTCTGTAGATGAAAGCAATCAAGTGCAAAAAATTGCAGAAGAAATTCATAAACTTTTTCATCTCAGACATTATTCTCAAATAGACATGATACTACATCCAAAACGAGGAATTATTATTACTGGTGTACATGCATTGCCAGATATGACCGTTGGCAGCATCCTGGATCAAAGTCTATTTGCGGTTGGGATTACTTTTCATGAATTCATTTGGCATATTGTTCAATTGGCAACAAAGAGAAAGAAATAATATATCCCCAAGAAATTACCACTTTTCATAAAAAAGTCTTGCATTTCTTGAAAAGACCAGTACAATAGGGAAGGTTGTTCTTTTCATGATTAAATATTGTGTTTTGGATTATATCTAAAACACAAGCCATTGTTGCCTTTTTTGGCAAAAATGGCATTGGGCCCGTAGCTTAGTTGGTAGAGCGCCTCACTTGCACTGAGGAGGTCGCTGGTTCGAATCCAGTCGGGTCCACCAAGAGAAATATTGTCGGAATTATTTTCCAGCATTCCACAATTCTTCAAAGAATCTCATGTACGCGTCAGCGATTGATTGATTTTTTATCTGAATAATAGTTGGTTCATTTTCAAAAATTTGAGTAATAACCGTATCTCCAAAAACATTATAATTGGCAGGATTTTGAATATTCCTTGGCATACTGCGGAATTGATTAAGTTCTGGAAATTCTTTAGCAAGTCTGCGGTCAGTTTCTCCTTGATTATAAGTTACCATTTTCCATGTAATATGCTTTTTAATTCGTAAATCTTCGTAATGCTTGTAAAATTCTCCCATTGGCTCATACCAAGCATTGCCAACAGCTCCAGCGACATAAATAGTAGAATTCTCTGGCAACCTTTTCATAAGTCCCAAATGATATGCTTGGAATTGTTCAAGTCCCTTAAATACTTCGATTGATTCATCGCGCTTTGCAATATCGAGTATAAATGATTGAATTTCTGGATTAGATTGTGCCGTGAAGAATGAAATCATTTTTTCATCTTGCAAAACGGAACCGTTTTTGAGAAAAATAATTCGGTCAGCTACAGACATTGCAAATGACATATGATGCGTAACAATAATCATCGCGTAGCCGTCTTTTGCTAATGCTCGAATAAGGTCGAGTACACTTTTTGTAAGTTCTGGGTCAAGAGCAGATGTTATTTCATCAAGCAAAAGTATTTTAGGCTTGATCATTACTGCCCGCAAAAGTGCAACTCTTTGTCTTTGCCCGCCCGATAATTCTGCTGGATAATTATTGGCATAATCTTGCAAACCGAAACGGCTCAATAAATTTTTTGCCTCCTCGATAATGATTTTTTCTTGATCTTTTGATTTTAGTTTCGGAGCAAGAATAAGATTTTCTAATATGGTTAAATGTGGCCAAAGCGTGTAATCTTGGGATACATAACTTGCGAGATTATTTTTATCTATCACTACAGTACCTGTATCTAAAGTTTCCAGTTCTGCAAGCACACGGAGCAGAGTGCTTTTTCCTGAACCACTTTGACCAAGTACGCACACAATCTCTCCACGGGAAACAGAAAAAGAAACATCGTCAATTCCGCGAATATCTGTAGTGTCAGTATATTTTTTTGTGGCATTGGTAATTTTAAGCATATTTTGCGATATATTTTTTCTGAAACCAAGAAATAAACAAATGTAGTGGCGCAAGAATTATTAAGAAAAACAAAACAAGAAGTGAATAAATCTCAACAGGTTTATAAATCATGGCATTAATTGTTTGTGCTGTTCTAAATAATTCTGGCACAGAAATAAGACTTGCAAATAATGTATATTCTAACATTGACGCCTGATTCAATAATAATTGAGGCAAAGTTCTTCTAATCAATAAGGGTAATTCAATATATTTAACTACTTGATTTTTTGACATACCAAGCGTAATTCCTGCTTCTCGATAAGATTTCGGTAGTAATTCGAGTTCACTTGCAACAACATTTGCAGTCGCAATCATGTTAATTATTCCTAATGCAATTATAGTTGTCCAGAATGGATCAACAACTATTCCCAACAAACCTTGCAAGGGATAATGCAACCAAAATAGTAATACAAGTACCGGAATAACTTTTGTAATAAAACGACCGACTTTTATTACTTTTCCAATTTCTGGATTATATCTGCCTCCAATAACGCCTAAAAGAATCCCAAATGGAATTCCAATAAGCATAATACTTCCAAGGAGTTTCAATGTTGTAAAAAAGCCTTGTAGTAATAAGTCATGATATTGTATCAGAACTTGCATCATAAATTATTTATTTAGCGAATAATCATTAGAAACATTATATTCTTTCAATGTTCGAGTGACTGTTCCATCATTGATGAGCTCTCCTAAGGCGACATTCCACATGGAAACCATGGATTCCTCACCACGAGCAAATGCAAAATCAAGACCATATGTGCGAACAGGGGTATTACCTACGCGCTGAACTTTTCCTGGATTAGATTTCAAAAAATCATTTACGGCTGACGGTTCTGCAAATGTAATATCTGCTTTACCATTAACTATATTAAGGAAAATTTCGGCAAAAGAAGAAAGTTGTGGAAGAGTATTTAATTTAGCTAGTGGATAATCATCTTTTGCAATAAATTGTGCCATTTCACCATCTAATGCGCTTATAGTAATTTGACCAGAGTTAATTTTTGACAAATCTCCGTTAAAACGATTATCATTTGCGCGAACATAAGGATAAAGAACGCTATTCATAGGTGCAATAGAAAATACCGCTTCGCGAGCGCGCGCAGAATTTGACCACATTTGAGTTCCTAGCATATCGTATCTTTTTGTTTTAAGTCCTTCGATTGCTGAACCCCAACCAACTTCTTCGACCCAATTTGTTTTGAGGTTTAATTTTTTAGCAGTTGCCTCAACAAGATCATAAGAAACACCAGACAGTTTTCCAGTTGATTGATCTTTAAATAAGAGCGGTGGATATACAATATAGCCAATACGAATTTCGCCACTATTTATAACTTTGTCAGCAACCGACAATGACTTGTTTTGTTTCATTGCTGAAAAACCAACGATCAATGCAACTACCGCGACAATTCCTATGATTATATTCCCATATTTACTCATAAATTTATAAAATGATTAGTTAATAATTTTTGGAGATGGAGACTGTTTTACTCCTCTTTTTTTATTGAGACATCAGTATAATTATAATACGACAAATATATTTTAGCATTTTAGGTCTTTTTAATCCATAGCCCGCATCGCCAAAATCAAAAAAAGAATTCCGACTGCATTCATTCCCCAGACTAAAAGTATTTTTCTCCTGAAAAATCTTTCACTTATGCCTCTCACCTTTCTTTTTGGTACAGCGATAGCAATACCAAAACGATTGGTGGCATATTGAGCCGTAATCATACTTCGACACTCATCACATCGAGCAAATTGTACGAATGGAAAATGATAGTGTTTAGCTTATTTTTGTGTTAAAATGTTGAAAGATAAAAGAAAAATATGAAAGCAACACTCATTTTTCCAATCAAAAATAATCAGATTCTTCTTGCAAAAAAGATGAAAAAAGTTGGTGCTGGCAAATGGAATGGATTTGGTGGAAAGCCAAAGTTAGAGGATTTTTCAATACGTCATACGGCCTGCCGAGAACTTTTTGAAGAATCAGGTTTTGGTATTCAAACAACACCAGAGAAACTGATCGCTAGAGCGGTAATAAACTTTTACTTTTTTAATAATGAAACCGATGAACCAAATTGGTCGGTCGCAATTTATCTTGTAAAAGATTTCACTGGAGAAGCCAAGGATACTGAAGAAATGCAGACCCCAACATGGTTTTCAATTGAATCAATTCCATATCACGAAATGCTTCCTGCGGATAAAGATTTTCTACCTAAACTTTTTGGAGAAAAAACCTTTATTGGAAAAGTGCGTTTCAATCAAGATATGACCAAAGTTATTGAATCTGATTATTCAGAAATGCCACTTGAAATATAGTGGCATTTTAAAAATTCGGCAACATATCACTTAATTTCGACATAATCTACATAAATTGTGGTTCACTAGAACTTTCAATATGTTCAATCATTTCTTTGCAAAACTGTCTCGCCCGGGCTTTTTTGCGCTTTTCGACTCTTGAAATTCTTCAAGAATTTCAAGAGTTTCTCTACACGTATATTCATGCAATTCAAAAAGCTGCGCCTCAATGTACATTATATGGTGGTCATCATACTCTGTGGACTTCCTCGCGTAGAGAAAATATTTTGGTTTGAGTTCTTTCATACAATAGAGGGGGCTTTGGGAACCCAGTCGGGTCCACCAAGAGAAATATTGTCGGAATTATTTTCTGGAAAAGGATTCTCAAAAAAAATGCTTCGTAAAACCTCGTCCGTATTGTTTCATATTTCTTCATTGGGATTCATTTCAAAAAAGTTTCGAACTTTGTCTAAAAGACACCACCGTACAAAAATTGTTCTGAGTTTTAGAATAGATTATATATAAAACACCCCCGGTAGAAACTGTTCTAC
>Ga0209702_10003530_pt1 | contig 24432 bp, 25 predicted proteins | sample FRY01_FD_187210 | JGI IMG/M metagenome (GOLD analysis project Ga0209702, IMG submission 187210) | Freshwater microbial communities from Lake Fryxell liftoff mats and glacier meltwater in Antarctica - FRY-01 (SPAdes) (version 2) | ecosystem: Environmental > Aquatic > Freshwater > Ice > Glacier... | reverse complement strand
TTATGAGGGGAATGATGTCATGAATAAAGAAAGAATTCACGCGGAAAACGTGCCCCATGAGCATATCACAAACGCTGGTTTTTTTGAGTCCAATCCAGAAGGCCAATATTTAACTGCTCAAGAGGCTTATGCCTATTTTGAAAACAAAATGCGAATCCCTCAAAACACTTTTATCAACAAACTGCTTGGAAAAACAGCGCTAGGTTCTGTGTTTTGGACTTTAACCCATCCAAATCAGCGATATCGTTATTCTTCCCAACTCACACAAGAAGAAGGCATTGCTTATACCAAAACCTACATTGATAGCATTGCCTATTACTTAAATGACAAAGAGCTTCCTTATTTTTTTACAATCACGCCAGATGAATCTGGCGATTACAATAAAAATAAAACCGTACTGGGTTATGACACTAGCAAATTATTTTCGCAAATATAATAAAATAAACCAGTAGTGTCCGATAAAAATAATTCAAAAGCGGGATTTTCTAGTTAGAATTTCCCGCTTTTTAGTAATTTGGTTTTACCATAAACTAAAATACTATGAGCAAAAGTAAAAATTTTAGCGGACAGCCCATTATTAAGCAAGTTTTAAATTTCATAAACCCTAAGGATATTTATCGGACAGCTAAAGAACATAATAGTGATAGATATACTAAAAAGTTTACTACATACGAGCATTTAGTTACAATGATTTTCACTGTTATTAGTGGTTGTAGCTCTTTACGTGAAGTGTCAAGTATAATGCTTGCGTGTGAAGGAAAAATTAATCATTTAGGTCTAAAAGATTTCCCTAAACGCAGTACAATAGCTGATGCAAATAAGAGAAGAAGCTCCGAAGTTTTCGCAGATATTTATCATTCGCTCTACAACCGCTATCATCGGTTTTTATCGGACAGCAGAACCACAGAACCTGCTGTAAAAGACCTTCAAATTCTTGATTCTTCAACTATACCCTTATTTAGCGACATTCTTAAAGGTGTAGGAAGGAACCCGCTGAACGGTAAAAAGAAGGGTGGTATAAAAATGCACACCATGATAAATGCTATGGAAGATGTGCCTTGTTTGATTAAGTTTTCAAGTGCCGCAACTCATGACCACGTCTTTCTGAAAGATTTAGATTTAAAGAAAGGTTCTTTTGTGGTTTTTGATAAGGGGTATGTAGATTATGAACAATACCAGCAATGGACATTAGATGATATTTATTTTGTTACTAGACAAAAGGATAATGCCCGTTACTCTAGCTTGGAAGAATTTGATATACCCGAAACAAGTAATGATGCAATCCTTAAAGATGAAAAAATAGAACTCATAGGTAAAAATGGCATCCACTTTTCTCTGAGAAGAATTGCTTTTTGGCACGATAAGCAAAATAAGGTTTATGAGTTTATTACCAATAATTATGAGCTTAGTGCAGATAAGATTGCAGATATATACAAAAATAGATGGCAAATTGAAACTATGTTTAAAAGACTCAAACAAAACTTCCCACTAAAATACTTTCTTGGCGATAGTCAGAATGCAATTGAGATACAGATTTGGGTTAGCTTGATCATTCAACTCATTATGCTTGTAATTCAAAGGAAAGCAGAAAGAAAATGGGCATATTCTAACATGATGTCTGTTATAAGATACCACCTAATGAGTTACATTGATTTGTTTAAGTTCCTCAAAAAACCAAACGCTAAATGGGAGGAAATAACCACTAAAAACATAGGACAGCTATCCCTGTTTTATACCTAAAGGAGGTTCTATTTCCATTTCATTAGTCTATCTCAATAAAATATAGCCTTAAAAAAGATTTTTTTACTATTTTCATTTTTTATCGGACAACAATGAATAAATAAATAAAATAACTGCACATAATGGGTCACATATTAAATTATAAGCTATGGGAAAGCTATATCTATTCTATATTTGAAAAAAAATCAGGCGATGTATCAAAAATGGTAGAGGAAGCTAGATCTAGTGAATCGGACGAGGTTAAAAAAATGGACGGATATGACGATGTTATGACATGGTTCGAGAATGGAGGCCCAAATAGAGGAAAATCGATAATGGACCAGGATTCAATGATACGATCAATGACATATTGGAATGGAGATATGATGTATGATGAAGATAAGATTAGGATATTAAAATTAATAACTAGCACTGCAATTAAATACAAGAAATCTATATTGGATGCACAGCGTATGTTCTTTAAAAATAAGAAAAATGAAGCAAATATTGATGATCCAATATCTATTAAACCTGAAACTAAATATGTAGAATTTAGTATGGGAAATGATGATGTTATAACTAATTTTTTCGAAGATGATAAATTTGACATTTCTTCTGAAAATATCATAAGAATATCAGACTTTATTGCTGGAATAAAAGATTCGATGTCAGATGATATAGAGATAACAGAAATAGCTATTAACTCAATAGCATCTACAAGCACAGTACCTAGTGGTATAAATGGAGGAAATGAAGCATTAGTTGATCTTAGAATAGCAGCTATTAATAAAGCTGCAACCTTCGCAATTAATAATAATAAATTAAGTGATAATATTAAATATAGTACAGAAGGAAGGCTTCCTGATAATAAAGGAATAAACGACCCATCTTACGATAAGGCGAAATGGGGTAAAGACAAACGTGAGTCGAATTCTGAAGTACTAGCTGAATATAATAAAATATTCGCACCATATAGATATGCAGGATTGGATGTAATAGTTTCATACAAAGATACAGTAGTAAATCCTCCTGGAGAAATCATTATACGTCCTGATGGAACAGGAGAATGGAGTGTTGGTATAACATGGATTAAACCACAGAATATTAAGAAAATAAGAGGAGGAAAACCCAAAAAAACTAAAAACTTTAAAACGTATAAAGGTAGGAAATGTTTTCAGTTTTGATGAATCATCTGCTTGTTACTATATATACGCCAACTAATTGTGGATTATTATTTACATCAATATATAAGTACTGATATGCTCCTCCAGCTTTTCCCTCAGTTGATAGTATTTCACGTCTATGTGAAGGAGATAACATCCAATTAGATATTAATAATCTAGCCGCGGCTAGATTATTAATATCAGTGTACTTCCAATTATTATTCTCAACTAACATAGATTTAGTTAAATTATTACTATTTTCAATTAAATAGTTTATATCAGTAATTTTGTTAATATTAGACATCTTCATAAATGAATCTAAAATATCATCAAGTACTAATATCCTATGTACGTTAGTAACTACTACGTTCTCAGCGATCCAACGATTCAATACTCCGAATTCAACTAGTCGATTTGACGGAAACAATAACGCCTTTATTAAATGAGCTGAATCATTTAAGGTTTCATGATGAGAAGCTGATTGTTTATATGTAGGATAATATACTGATATATATGTAGCGTGATGCTTACATGCATTAACAATTCCTATGTTTAAAGATAACGTGTTAAGTCCATGCTCCTTTCTTACCTCATTTATTGCTTCAAATAAATAGTTAGTGGTAGTATCCAGCTTATTCTCAGGAATCTGTGAAAATACAGATAATGATAAAATTGATAATAATATAGATATTGACGTTTTCATATTACTATTATACTAAAAATTAATAGTGTTTTACAAAACTATTTACATAAAGTCGGTATTTATAAACATGCAGGTATAACATTTATATTTAGATCTATAAAAGATATAAAAAAGTGAAGAAATCATTATCTACTATGATGATGCATATTGGAACTACTAGAGTGATTATACATTAATATCTATGTGTAATTAATAAGGCCAGCTAATTTACTTGCGGCTGCCCAGTAATGATTCTTTGTCACATTAAATTTAGAATCCGGTGTATTATATGGCTGTGACATAGAATATCTAATGTATTTACGCAACATATCGGATATTTCAATAGTGCTAGCCCCGCTCTTAGTCATTAACGAACTGTCTCCGCGTTCCAAATCTAATTCTGAATTTATAAAATTAATCATAATTTTAATAGATTCAGTATCCTCTTTAGCAGATCCATTGTCTAATAACATCCCGTTCTTCTTAAGTGCAGCCTTTACATTATCTAATCTGCTTCCTTGCCAGCTTATTATACCGAAATTAGTAGAACTATTCTTAGGGTCAGAATGAGTACCTATTATATATTTCCATACAAAATTATTCTCGCGGCCAACATTTCCAACTAATGCCGATATTGCGTTTTCTGTCCACCCTAACGATTTACCAGCCTTGACTATTGCCTTCACTATATCTATTTTTGAAATATCTAGTTCGGTAGATTTAATATCGACATGTACTAGAAGTGTTTTACTATATTTTGAATTAAGAGCTTTTACCGAATCTAAGTTAGAAACCCAGTTCCATATATTATTATTTTTAGTATCTACCTTTTGATATTGCCACTTGTTACTTGATGATACTCTATAGATATATTTAGTTCTGCCATCTATTGTGTATGTATCGTAAATTGACTCAGCCTCGTTAATTGACCAATCCTTGAAGTTTAAAATATACATATTAATAATCTATTTTTATTATTTATATTAAGAAATAAATAATAAAAATAGATTATTAATATGACAAACACTAAACATAAGGATTCAAGCTGGAAAAATCTTGATGACTACGCAAAAGGAAAGGCTCGTCTTGAGAATGGTGTATTACAACACCCGGATGAAGATCCAAAGACTTCAATATATACATTTATGCAAAATTCTAAAATAAAAAGAAAGGAACTCCACATCATGCCGTTCAAGCAGTATGAAACAATGGGTAAATCATAAGATATGAATAGAAATAAAAAAATAGCAGAGGATATGTTAGGACCTGCTGATTCAGCAGGGTTCAATCAATCAAGTCACCAGGTACCAGCTACAGCTTCTCCCGGGGATAATATGGATGTGTTTGCATTATCCGGACCTGTCAAGAAAACGAAGAGTAATACTAGCAGTAAAAGAAGTAAGAAAAAAGAAGAGAGTACATTCCCGTCTAATAAAGTTCTATCATTCCAAGATTTTATCAAGGGTGTTAGTATTAAATAGTAGATATGTGAAATTACTTTCTTTGATAAATAATAAAAAGAATTATTAGTCAATGGGAGGATTACTTAAAAATATAGGAGACGCACTTACTGATAGTCTAGGATTAAATGAATTTAATAGTGGAACTACTAGTGATGAGTTTAGTGTATTAAAATCAAGTTATATAGATTCAGAAACTGACGACGTTCAAGCCCATATTGAGAAAATGGAACCTGTGCCCGGGTCATACTCATTATTTAATCCATTTAGAATATTTAGATATAGTGCGTTTGGATTAACCGAAGGGGATTATAAACGAGAAATGCACTTCGATAGCAAAGGAGTTCCAAGTAATCCTGGAGCAAGTATGTTAGATGGATTAATTGGAAAGTTTAGTAACGATGAAGATGGAGTTAATGATTCGATAAAAGCAAAGGTACGACTTCAACCTTTTGTGGAAGCGAAGAAGGAACATGAAAATCCGACAGCGTCTGATATAATTAGATGGTCACATAAAGGAGAAGCGATGTCACCTGTTCCGTATTCACCCCAAGATTTTTTATGGTGTAAATATTACGGGAAGGTTCCTAATAATAGATTAATTACATTACGTCGTTATCCGATGCCAGTTGAAGATGATATACGAATACATAAAGATAAAGCACCAATGGTGCCAATCGCACAGGCCGTATCATGGTACGGAAGTGATATTAATAACAAGTTAAGTGATATATGTAAAGTAAACTGGGGGTTAAAGTGGGATGACATATCTGCTAGCGTACAGGATATACAAGGTAATGAAATAACAATTGAAGAAGTAGCAGAAGCAGCAGGTCTAGAGGGTGCAGAAAAAAGCAAAGTAATACAGACTTTGAAAAAGTTTGTATTTTCAGGGCAAGATACAGTAGATTATCTAAAACTTGCAGGATATGATAAAGAAATACTAGCATATATAAAAACATCATATGGAACAGACGGACCGTATTGGAATAGAATACTTGGACCGATTAATGTAATAGATAAGACTAAAATTCGTACAGCCGGTTTTGTAGACCAAACAGATATAACTCTTACTTTCGAATATTCACTAAGGTCGCATGGAGGAGTTAATCCTAAGATAGCATTTTTAGATTTATTAACTAACTTTTTAAGTTTAACATATAATAGTGCACCATTTTGGGGCGGAGGAGCTAGATACTTTCAGAAAGCAGGAGTAACAGTTCCTAATCTAGGTGCAGAAGGAGCAATGTTAGCAGGTGATACGGACCAGGCGATAGTTGATGGCATGACAGCAATAGCTGCACTTTCACAAGCAGGAGCAGAAGGATTAGTTGCATTTGCTCAAGAAATAGGGGCTGGAAAATATAATACAGATGGAGTAGTAGACCAGCAAAAAGTAGAAGATGCAAAAGAAAAAAGAGATAATGCACTATCTGATACTTATAAAAAGTCAGAGACTAGTAAGATGATAGGAAAAGCACTATCACCTAGATTAGGTAAAATAATGAGAAAGCCTCTTATTTATAGATCAATATTAGATGGCAGAGCAGTTGGAGAATGGCATATTACAATAGGTAATCCTATGAATCCAATGATGATGATGGGTAATATGATTCTTAAGACAGTTGACCTAACCATGGGAGACGTTTTAGGAATTGACGATTTTCCTACAGAATTTAAATTTTTGGTTAAATTAGGACATGGTAGACCTAGAGCAAAGCAGGATATTGAATCTATGTTTAACCTGGGAAACGGAGGAATGGGATTTAGTCAACTTGCACCGCCTTCATCTGCAAAGAATTCATACGGTGAATATACAACAGCTAAGATGAACGCTGCAGCAGAAGGTATAGATTCAGACTCTCCTGCTGCAAGAGGAGTTTATGAACAATACTTAGATGAAAGATTAACAAAGCCTTCATTTGAGGATACTAATGTTATTGACCAAAACTCCAAGATAGGAGATACTAACACATTCGATATAAATAGCAGTGGAACATTAGCGCAAACTGTTGCTAGATATGCCAAGCAAGTAGGTAGGCAATACGGAGGATTCTATGGAGAGAGTCCAATTCTTACGGATTACTTTAAGAATTTAAAAACTAAAGATTAATATGTTAACAAGTAAAATACTTCAAAATAAAAAAGTTATACTTAAATTTAAAAATAGTATTACAGATTTAATATACAGCACATTTTCGTTTCCTAAATCATCAACTGGGGTAGGAATGGCGGTTGTAAGTGAACATGAGAATATGAGGCCAGATACATTAGCTAATCGGATATATGGTGACCAAACTAAGTGGGACGCACTTCTTAAGTATAATGGTATATCTAATCCGTTTTCTATTCAAGAGGGAGATTTATTATATGCAATACCATTTGATTCTCTTAATTCTGTGTATGTTTCACCACATGTAATTTTAGAAAGAGGAGAGAGGGTGGAAACTAATGGAAAGATACCACCTAAAATAAGTACAAGAGACAAGAGACGAACTGAAAATCTAGCGAATAAGGCGACAGTTGGGCAAAATGGAGAATTACCTCCTAATCTAGCTAAACCTGGAGATAAGAGTGTTAAGATTAAGAATGGAAAATTAGTATTCGGTGAAGATGTCACAACTGTAAATAAATCAAATTGTCCAGTTCCAATATCAAGATCTAGGTTACAAACTGCATTATTAAAAGATAAATTATTTTTATAAAATATGGCACAAAAAGATTTAATATTAGTATCGAGTAATCCTAAGATTCCATTAGCTGAATTATGGGCAGATGATACTGGAGATGATACAGGAGCATCAGTAGTTACAGCTTCAAAATCGACACCGAGCTCAAGAGAGAGTACTGGGTCGAGTAAGCCGTACTTAAAAATTAATGCAATTCAAATAACGGATATAGATTATTTAGTAATAGACGAGACTGGTTTAATTCCTACTGTTAAAGCAATATTCACAGATGTTACAGGAGCACTATCTGGCGCTAATTATCCAAAGAATGATCCTATTATGAGTGTGTACATTAAGTCACAGAACGAAAAGTTTAAGCCTATTCGATGTGATTTTTTAATTACTCATATTAAAACAAATCAAGATCCAGTAGAAAATGCAGATAAGATACACAGGGGAGCTACGTTTATTATGACTGGTGAATTGTTTATTCCTACAATATATAACAATGTATCACGTAGCTACTCTGATATGAATTCAAAGGATGCACTAAAGGAGATTGCAATACAGAATAACCTTGGATTTGCAAGTAATCAATTTATAACAAATGATAAAATGACTTGGTTAAATACTAATACTAGTAGTTTGTCATTTATAGAACATGTATCTAAACACTCATATTTAAATGATGATGCATTTTTTACTGCATTTATAGATAAGTATTATCACCTTACTTTTATTAATATAGCAGAGCAATTAAATCCTAGGCATAAGCATAATATGACATATATTAACCATGCGGATTCATCAGAATTAGATATATCACAGAATGTGACAGAACAGAAATCAGATTTAAACAACGAAATGTTAAATGTAACAGGGTTAACTAATGCTGACGGAAGTAGAGGTAAACCTGAGTTTGTTATAAATTATTCGTTAATGGGAGACACTGGATCAATATTAAAGAATAAAGGATATAAGAAACAAGTATATTATTATGACACTAATTTAGAGGGTGATGATAAATTTACGAGCTTCTTCGTTAATCCTGTTTTAATAAAAGGATACGGAAATATCGATTCTAGTTTATCACCAGATAATGACAGTCTTAAATCCTCTATTATTAAAAAGTGGATGAATATAGATTACGGAAATGCACACCCTGAATGGAATGCATCAGTGTTAATAAATGATCATAATAATAGTGAGCTTAATAAAGTAAAATTAAAAGTGGAGACAGCAGGTATTAATTTTCAAATAACAAGAGGGAATGCAATTCCTGTTATGTTTACTTTACCAGGAGCATCATCAGTCGAAAGAGAAGCACATAGGTCAGATTCGTTAGTCGATGGAAAAACTAATGTTACTCCCGATGACAAATCAACAGTACCAGATACGGTACTATCAGGTAAATACTATGTAAATGGAGTTAAATATATATATGATAGCTTAAACGACGAATTTCCATTTATTACTGAATTCCAATTATCTAGAGTTAATTGGCTAGGAGAAAAAAATATAACTAACTAATGCCTCATAATTTTAGTGGATTAAATATCAAACATAATAATTTTAGAAAGGGAATATTCATGGATCCGTATGATGAGCCTACATATTTAACATTTGCAATTGATTTTAAATTTGAAGAAATACCAGTGCCTAATCCGACGGCTGAAGTAGCACTGCTTAATAGTCCGCTGTTTAATACAGGAGGACATGCAAGTGCTATTAATTTCTTAATAAGTAGAGGATTTAATCCTCAAGCAGATGGATTAGCAACGTTTAGAGAAATATTAAGATATTTGACATTCCATGCTCCGTGGTATTTTCAAGAAGTAGAAGGATTATCGAGCATATATTCAAAGAATACTGATCAGAGTCTAGGATACAAAACAAAGGATCAAAGTTTAACAATTAAAACACTAGAGGCAGTAGATTTAAGAATAAGTGAACTTGCTGGATTATATCGAAATGCTATTTTTGATAATAAATTTAGAAGAGAAAGAGTTCCAGATAATTTAAGATGGTTCTCGATGGATGTATATATTGCTGAATTTAGGAACTTACGCTATAGATTACCTGGAGTAGGACAAGGTGTAGCTAACGTATTGGGAGTTGATACAGGAGCAATTGGTAATATAGTAGGAGGAGGAAATATGTTATCTAATGTGATGGAACAATATGGATTTATAAAATTCGAATGTAGACAGTGTGAATTTGACTTCTCAGAGTCACTACCAATTGGACGAACAGTTAAAATTGGATCAAGTGGAAGAACAGCAGAAGAGAACGAATTTAAGATTAAAATAGGATGGGTAAATGAAGAGGCTAAATTTGGAGATGGAACTAAAATTTATGATGACCCAATTAAGACGGATGTAAAGAATCCATGGGGATCTAGAAATATAGGAGTAAAAATTGAAAATACAGGATCATTCTTAAGTGGACTACCTGTTATTGGTGAACCATTACAAAATGCTGGACAAAAGGTAATGGATTCGCTATCAACTGTCGGAGGATTAATTAATCCAGCATTACAAGTAGCTAGTAATTTTATGGATAATCCAGTAACTAGTATATCTGATGTTTATGAAACAGGATATGAATCAAACGGTGATAAAAAACCTAATTGGAATACTCCTAATAACGGAAACGTTTACTAATAAAAACTGTATATAATTATATGAAAGGAGAAATAGATAAACGTGGAGACGATTATATAGATAAAGCATATCTAGGAACAGTTGAGGATCCGAACGATCCTAAGAAAGAAGGTAGATGTAAGATTAGAGTATTCGGATTACATGAAGATACTATTGAAACTAAGGATTTACCATGGGCATATCCTAAACAAAAGTCAGCATTTTTTGGACAAGATGGACAAGGAGGATCTATTTCTATTCCTAAGAAGGATTCAGTAGTTGCAGTTATGTTCAATAACGGAAATTCATATTCTCCTGAGTATTACACTATTCAAGAATTAGCAGAGGATGTTAAGGAAGAATTAACTAAAGAAGGAGAATATTTAGGAACTCATATTGTATTATTTGACGGAGACGAAGAATTGAAGATATGGTTTACTGTTAATAAAGGAATTACTATGCAACTTAAGGATTCCAGAGTTAATATCGGACAAGACAAAGCTATTACAATTGAACATGCGGATAGTTCATCTTCTATAGAATTACGTGGAGGAGAAATAAACATAAACTCTAATAGTACGATTAACCTGACATCAGGTAGTGAAATAGAGGCTGCTTCAAACGACGTATGGATTAACGGTAATTTTGTTACAATTGGACATGGACCAGTTAAACAGCCTGCTGTACTTGGAGATAATTTATTTTTATGCCTTACACAATTGGCATCTGTTATTGATGCGAAATACTATCCTACTCCTGGAGTAGCTTCTGGAATTGTTAACGCTTATAAATCGTTAGTATTGTCTCAGACTGTAGAAATTTCAATGTAATTATTTCTTATATAAATTAGATACATTTTCATATCTCATGAGTTTATTTAACATCGAATTTGGAGTTACTGATATCATGTTATATCCATTAGATGACATATCTTTAAAATTTTGGAACATCTTGTTAAACCTTATATCATACCACGATTTATCATTAGAATTAAGAGAAGTATGATCCATTGTTTTCCAAAAATGAGATGGATCAGACCATTTCAAATTTATACCTGCGAAATAGAATGTATAGTCGCCGGTTCTACCAGGAAGTATATTAGACTTTAATATATCAATACCGGTTGTTATTGAATCCGGAAACTTTCGTGCGCCCTTTCTAGGGTATTTTCTAAGCCAGTGTGGAGTAGATTTATTATCTCGGCTTATCCAATCGCTAGAGAAACATATACTATCAGATATTAACTTGGATCTAGAAATAGGATCAAGTTCAAGTTCTGATAATATATCATAGTCATGAAAGAAAAACCATGTTGGATTATGCCTAAGCCATATTCTATTCACACCAAATGTTTGGATAGATGGATCTAATTTATCAAAATCTATATCGTTTATTGATATTCCGTTTCCGAGTACTAGTATCTTCTTTTTAATCATTTAATAAGATATTTGCGTTTTGTGCAAGATTATCAATAAACAAATCAAATATTGGTTTTCCAAATTTAAGTTCATGATATTTTACTCCCCATCTATTAAATTGACTTATTGTTACATCTCTCCAATCTATACCTGAACCAGTTCCGCGTGCAGTCCAGTATACAATAGTGTCTCCTCTATCATAATATGAATTAACTTTGTCGATTGCTGCCTTTATAGGTCGAGCTTTATCGTACTCTCGACTATTTGGAGACTTACAAATAGTCTCATCTATATCAACGTATATTATCATTCGAATGTAATATTATTTTCCTTTTTATATTTGTTCCATGATTCAGCATCCATTAAATCTGGAAATCTTCCTCCGTTATTACATGATTTCTTAACATAGAATTTACCGGGTAGATCACATCCGCAATTAACACAGTATCCATATTTAACACAATCGTTCTTGCAAATCTCGGTTCTATATCTTACTTGTTCACTTTCATGCTCTGGTATAATATTAAGTTTATCACCTAACATTTTAAGGTTACCCTCTATAAATTGTGCGATTTTGTTTATTGTTATTCCCATATTATTATTATTTACCCCTAAGTGATTTACGTTTAACTAGTTCGGAACCTAAGACTTTACGTTCTTCATTTCCTCCCATTGATTTTTCAATATCGCGTATTCCCTTAACTAATTTCATTAAGCCACTCGGTTCAACTGAGGATGATTGATCACTTCCCCAATTGGTTCTATCAAGAGTAATGTGTCGCTCTACCCAGGTTGCTCCAAGAGTGACTGCGGCCATCGTAGTAATTAATCCATATTCATGTCCTGAATAACCAATTTCGGTATTGTGTCCATATTTAGTATTTAACCATGTGATATATTCTAATCTTAGTTCATTTACACTAGATGGGTATGCTGAATTACTATGCATTACTACGTCAGGATTAATTGAGGTCATACATTTAACTATTTCAGCTTCGGTACTCATGCCGGTGCTTATAATAATATGTTCAGCGTGATCACTTGCATATGAACACAAATCAATGTCGGTTATTAAGGCAGATGGTATCTTCATAATCTGAGTTCCGCCGTATTCTTTAAGTTCCGCCATGAAATCAACTGAATGTTTATCCCATACCGATGCAAATAGTCCAACTTGTTTATCTTCACAATATTTATATAGTTCCAGCCACTGTTCTTTATTAAATTCAATATCATGTTTATATTGAATATATGTAGTTGGTTCAAGTCTCCATGGAACTCTCTTTGGTTTATTTTTCTGTTCTTCTGGAACACAGTGATCGGGCGATCTCTTTTGAAATTTAACCCAATCACATCCTGCAACAACTGCTACGTCTACTAGTCTCTTTGCATTATCTAGAAATTTAGATTTATCTTCGCCATATGCGAAATTTATTCCAATTTCTGCCACTATTTTAGTTTTTATCATTTACTATTTCTTATATTATAAGTAAGTTCAATACTAGGAAGTGCATCCAATATTGAAAACCCATTCCCTTTAATTATTTCTTCATATGATCTGGTATGAAGATCATTGAAACCTTTACTGAATTCAAATGATTCATTTTCTATCAATATAGATCTATATGTAGTACCTCCTGATAATTTAACACCTTCGGGTAAATCGTTTGCGTCAATGCTCATTTTCCATTCCACATTAGCTCTATCTAACGTAAGGTTACCGGATGCTTTATTATCCAAATGCATAGCTTTTGAATCCTTAACTTCACCAAATATCCATATCAACATATCGAAGAAGTGAATTCCTATATTTGTAGAAATTCCACCGGATTTAGAAGTATCATTTTTCCATGAATAGTTATACCAATGTCCACGGCTAGTTATATAATCTAATTTAACATCATATATCTTATCTTCGGGTCCACTTTCTATTTTTTCTTTTAGAGCAATAACCGATGGATGCAATCTAAGTTGTAATATAGTATTAATGCTTTTACCACAGTCCTGTTCTATTTTAATTAATTCGTCAACGTTCCATGGATTAAGAGCTAGCAGTTTTTCACAAATAGCATGCGCACCGTTTCTAAGGGCTAGTCTTATGTGAGAATCATGAAGATAATTTGGAGAGCATATTGAAACATAGTCAATTTTATCCTTAGTATTGCTTAATTTATAAATATGCCTATCGAATATCTCAGGTTCTAAGAATAAATCGGCATTTGGAAAATAACTATCTATAATGCCTACGCTATCGGTCTTATCTAGTATGGCAACTAAATTGTTTCCGGTGTCTTTTATAGCTTTCATGTGTCTAGGTGCTACGTAACCTGCTGCACCTATCATTGCAAAATTGTACATTGTGTAATATTTATTTTTTTATTTTCCAAGTTATCCATGGAGACCAAACTACGCTGTTATTGTTCTTACTAGTCTTAGCGTAATCTCGTGTTATATTATGTTTAATTAACCACCGCCTTCCTATATTAGAGGAAATCTCAATACTCCTATTGAAAAGTATACTTTTATACTGATTTAATAATAGTTGGTTTTTTCTATAAATATACTTCATCTGGGCTTCTGGGTTTGAAACAGCGTCCATTATAGGTAAATATTTTTTCAAGTGCTCAGTTCTAAAAAGAGAGGGTATAAACATGGGTTCACCAATTTCACTACGAATAGTCGACTTCTTATTTAATACGCACTGTAACGAACTTGTATTTAATTTACTAATTATTTCATCAATATGTATAGTCTTGTTTAAAACCCAATCGTCTTCTAGATGAAAAAAGAATTCACCACTGACTTTAGAAAAACACCAAGATATGGCTTTTGCAAAATTTGGAGCTTCAGGATAATTACATATTACATTTCCAAAATATTTACTAGCTACCTCTTCTACTCTGAATATGTTATCACTATTCGGAGCAGGATCTATGTTTATATAAAGAGTAGATTTACTAAAGTCGACTCCCTTTAAGTTTGAAGTAAATGAATTATAAGTAATGTCTAATAATTCTGGCCGATTACACGCAGTTGTTGTGAATTGAAGAGCTACCATGTTTTATAAGGTATATTAAATATATTATCAACTTTATGAAGAGGGCCTGAATCGGTTCCAGGAAATATAATCTTATTAAATCCAAAATGAGTAGTTGATTCTGTTACTGATTTTATATTACTAACTAGTGCGTTGGTTTTATTTCGTTGAAATATACCTCTAGTAGTTGCATCGTATTTTGACTTTAGATCTTTGCGTACGGTTTCCATATGATGCATCTTGATCATACTAGGATTAAACCTATGAGTTCTTTTTCCAGGCGTAACGATTCCCCTAGTAGGATCGCACTTTACAAAGAAACCCCTATTCATTTTACTAGATGTAGATATCTTACATATAAATGGAACAAACATGCCGCTGAGTCCTCTATGTAACGTTGGAAGATTTACATAATTTATAAATCCCGCTGCAGATAGGTCAATTGCGTTTTGAATAATGAAATCTTTAGCTTCTTTAAACTGAGAACTGATATAGAATTCATCTACGTCCATGGATAAGTAATGGGAACAACCTTGATTTAAACATGACGTAAGTCCTAACTGGCGTTTAGCCATTTCAAAACTCTTAGCCTTTATTATATCACGATGACCGGCGGACCGGAGCGTAATAAATTTATCGAATATAGTAAGTTCATCTATTTTACCAGATGTTTTTAATTTTTTCATTAATTCAAGATCCGCTGGTTTAATAGGTGCTCCAAACCATGATATGCTTTGATAGATAACTTGAATGAAATCAACGTGCTCTCTAATTTGGTCAATAGATGACTCGAGTAACTCTGCGCCATCAAACACTATATATGATACTCCTAATTTCACGGCGTAAATTTTTTGTAAAAGTTATTGTTTCGTTTCATTTCTCGATGCTCTCTAGTGAACGTATTTACATAATTTTTCCTAAAGGTTCCACCCAACGGTATCTTCTTGGTTAGATTAGAGTCATGAGAATACGCAGTAAGCAAGATTTCATTTAAAGAGCTAATGCAACCCGGGTTAGCCAATTGGATTCTCCTTTTATACTCTGTATCGCAGCCTGCGCGACCATTATCGTAGTATCCTATTTTTTCAAATATTTCTCTTTTTATAACAAGCATTGATTCATTCGTTTTAATACTAGTAGATAATACTTTTTTTGTTTTAAAATCTACTCTCTTGAATCCGCAACCTATAGCCATTATATTATCATTTGAATTATTAAGAATGTTTAATTGTTTTCTAAATCTATCGCCACATGATATGTCATCAGCTCCATGTATTACGTAATGAGTCCACGTAGAGTCATCGCTCATATAATTAAGACCGTTATTTATTGAGTAATATGTACCTCGATTAACACTATTGCGTAACACAGTAACGTTCTTAAAAGAAGATGCAATTTCATATGAAGAATCGATGGAGCAATCATCTACTATGATTAATTTTATATTAACCTGCTGATTTAAAATTGATAAAATAGTGTCATGTATAAACATGCATGCGTTGTACATTGGTATTATAATTAACAATTTACTATTTTTATCATTTGACAATTTCATTAAGATGAATTTGTTTTATTATTTTTTAGCTATTATATATGTTCTATCGCACATGAGATAGGGCTCAACTACAAATATTTCCTTGTATCCACCTATATCTTTTAACATATCACAGAGTGAATCAATCGTTGGCCAAAATGACGTTAAATTACTAAATGATGCAAGCGGTCTACCGGTTAGTGATTCGAAACTATCAGACTCTTTATATATAACTCCATTGTATCCATGTGTCTCATCGATCGATAGACTTTTAATATTTGTTTCATTCTTAATATCACCGTTATTATCAATTATTGCAAAATGTGTATTTATTACTAAAATGTTAGATTTTATTTTACTCAGGATATCAATCTGTTGCTCATAGTTTAAATGATATAGTAATCCAAAATATAACACAGTATCTGCTTCTATATTATCTAAAGTAGATACGTCTGATATTATCCAATCTATACCACTCTCATGAAACGGAACCCTTGTTCTTCGAGCATCTATGCCCGTTACTTTATATCCCAAATCTCTACATATTATTGAGAATTTACCATGTCCACATCCAAGATCTATTACGGTTTCTCCAAAATCAAAATATTCATTTATTTTTTCAAAACAGTTAAACGTTTTTTCAGAGTAGTCTTTACATTCTAAATTAAAATTTAATTTCTTATACATATCTGTTTTTATTTTTTGTCATCTTTTCTTCCGAATCCATCTTCTTTGACTCTTTGTAGTCCCGTAAATGTTTCATTTACCCACTTTGTATTAGTTGATTTATCAAATAGCTTTTTAGCAATTCTATAATCACCTCTTTTATATGCCTCCCATTCTTCTTTTATATCATTTCTAAATATAAATCCTATACTAGATATGTCTTTCATTATTGGTATTTCTTTTGAGAAATTATCATCGCTTGGAACTAACCTATTCGGGAAACTAACTCTCCAGAACATTAAATCATTATTTTTTAAGTTTGATGATATATTTTCCAATGATTTAATATTATATAATGAGTCATCATCGTCAATGTACATTATATATCCATCTTGTACATATTTATGCAGTTCATTTAGGTACATGTTATATTTGAACTTGATGCCATATGCGAGATCGGGCGGCGGCGGCGGTATTTTATAACTATCAAAGTTATAACTTACCATTATACAACTATGGGGTTGTATATATTTCTCACTAATTTTATCATCTACTCCTACGATTATGTTCCAGTTTTTATAGGTTTGATTATAAATACTATCCATGCAGGATTTAAAATAGTTTGGCCTGCCTGACGTTCTAATTAAAATATTAATAAGTGGATCCTTGTTAATCCACTTACTTTTCACAATTTCTATCAATTCGTTTTCTTTATTTACAACCTTTATTATTGAATTTCCAAATTTGTGGTACCATCTATAAAAGGAATTTACCTCCGGTAATAATTCTCTGCATTTTTTTGTGAATATAATATTCTCACCGCCGAAGTATGACGTTAATATGGCCTGTCCACCGTTTGATGTTATAAACCTTGAGCATCCTGCAAATATTCTCATTTGAAGATCATTAAATGTAGTATTATAGTCTTTTAATAAATCTTGTATAATTATAACGTCGCTATATCTTTTTCTTATAAGATTGAAATCTCCTAGATCCAGTGGAGGAGCTCCGTCATAATATCGGTCATCACCTTTCAAGTTTATGTAAACTATTTGATATTCATCCTTTAAAAGGTCGAACAATTCTATAAGAGTATCTAAGTCTAGATAGTTAATAGGATCTCCGCCCCATTCCATATTATATCTATTGCATATGACAATTGTTTCCTTTTCAAATACTATTTTTTTACTGTTATAATGTTCCTTTAATGGCGGAGGCGAGAATTTATCTAAGTCTAAATCAGAGGTATGAATTCCAATATTTGGGAACTTAATATTCCATAGTTTTGGCATATTCTCCCATCCTCGTTTTTCAATTACCTCAGTATGATTATCAGAATTGAAGAAATATAAACATTCAGTATCTAAGCCCGATACTGTATCACCTAATCTATTATTTTTGTATAAATGATAACAATACGGTAATATAGAAATCAACTCATATCCAAATTCCGGTAAATGACTATTAACATCTATTTTTTTCCCGTGCACTTTATTTTTTTCAATTAGATTAGCGTTATTGATACGAGATGGGGTATTTAATATTCGTTGTGCATTGTGCATTAGTTGATTCCAATATGTATGTATTCTAGAATGTTTATCACTATTAAGTATATTAGGTTCAATTAAAATAGCAGAAATAGATTTCGAATATCTAATAAAATTTGGATACTTACTATTTGGAAATATGGATGCGTTTACTAATATATTTGAAGGTAATTTAGTTATTGGAATATCACAAGTAGACATAAATAGGTTTAAATATTCAAACGTCCCATTTAATACTGATTCGGTTAATATGTCATATGCGCGGCTGAAATTTTCTTCTGATATATGTTTACTCGGAACAAACATTAGATTACCATTAACATAGTTACCGATATTTGGAAAGGATTCAGATGATGATGCTATAGAAACCTTTGATTTATCTAGTATTTTAGATAAATCACCATTTATTACAGTGTTTCTAGATATGTATAAATTTCCGCCCGATTCAATTTTAAATGTAAATATTTTAAGATAATCTAGTATATTTGAATACTTGGCTCTATTGTTAACATTTTCATTTAATTTAGAAATACTTGAATCTGAGATTGATAATATGTTGATATCACTATATATTGTTTTAAATATATTAATATTATGATCACTTAATAGGTCAGATTCTAAAGTAAGTATATCGACTTGACCGTTAAACCACGGATTATTATTTATGAAACTCGTTAGCATTACCCGAGTATGATGAAATGTTTTATTACTACTCTCGCTTATTAAGCGTAAATTGTTAATCCCTGCTAAATTTTTCATGTAATAAGTCTAAGTCTTTTTCAGTGTCAATATCAATAATATTAGTATTAATGTCTATGAAAACAGTAGACGAATCGTACATATTGTTATTTAAGTTATTTATTTTACTGGATTTAAATATACAGATATAATGGCTTATTTCGAAACATTTTGGATAATCCTGTCTTCTATATAAGTCATGTGGAAATAATTGTGAGCCATTATGCTTTCCTTCTTCTTTTAATATTAAGAACGGAGAAGTTTTAATCTGTTTTTTACATAATAGTGATCTTGCCGTAATATTGTCGTTAATCATGTTAATCGCAGCATTCACATCATCCCACGTTCGTTCAGGATATGTTAAGTATAGCATAACGACTAGTTCATCTTCTATGTTATTAGACTTTATGAAAAATTCGATAGATTCTTTAGTAGAAATATTATCACTTGCTGTATATTTAGGGCGAGATGCGATGTTAAATCCACGGTCTATTCCGCTCTGGATTATTTCAGTATCATCTGAAAAAACATAGGTAGATGATACTAGGTCAGATGGTATAATATCTGCTGTATATTTAAATAGTTTCCTATTTTTATGAGGTAATCCCTTTGATCCCTCTCTTGCTGGTATAACTATTATCATAATTCTTTAAAGTCCTCAATACTCATGTATGGAACATTATCTATTTTACTATTAATGCTTAGGTTATATAAGTCTACTCCTAATTTTGCTAATTCTTGTCTAATGTGATTATATCCCCATTTTAAGTCAGAAAGATATCCCATTCTATCTAGAGAATGAGGGCCGTCATTTTTAGAGTAGAAATGACCATCTGTAAAGTCTACACCAATGAATCCAATTTTAGTTGCACCAAGTTTATACGCAATGTTAATCGCTGCGTATGGTGAATTTAAGTGGTGGTCTACTTTATCAGGAACGGTTAAATTCGCTGATCCCTTTTTTCCCAGCTCAAATAAAACTATATTAGGGTGTCTCCATCCACCTACACATGTAAACAAATATTTTGCTGAAGTTCCATTTATCAATTTCTTCCTAGACTCATTAAATCGGTTTGGATGATCTGTAACTAGATGATAAGTAGGGTCAAATAGAGCAGGAACATCATTTGTTCCAATCGTTATGAAGTCAGGTGCATGTTCCTTAAAGTTAAGTAATGACATACCGCAACCACACACTACTATTTTATCTCCTTTATGTATATTATTAAACTCTATGAATCGTTTAGGTAGCATTTAATTAATTTATTTTGAAACCTTAGGCATATTTATTTATACAATAATAAATAACTATAGTTTACCAATTTGAAAGATTATTATAAAATATTAGGAGTCTCTAATAGTGATGACATTGCCACTATTAAAAAGGCGTATAGAAAATTAGCACTTAAGTATCACCCAGATAAAAACCCAGGTAATGATGCAGCTGAGAGTAAGTTTAAGGAAGTTGCCGATGCATATGATACAATAGGCGATGCTAAGAAGAAGGAAATATACGATTCATCTAGAATAAGGTCAAATAGAAATAATAAATCATCATTTGACGACTGGGTGAATGACTTTGGAAGAGCTAATACTGGATTTGGAAGAGACCGAAACCGAGGAAGTGATTATTTCGACAAAGGTAAGTTTAAAATGCCAAGTACTGATCATTTAGATATTAATAAGGAAATAAAAGTTAATTTAAAGGATGCTATTATAGGAAATCCGGTTGAAGTATCATATGACAGATGGACAGTCGGAGGAGATTTTAAAAAGTCAAAAAAAGAGAAGATTTTAAACATACACCTAGCGCTTAGGAAGAAATTCTTAAAACCTACTAAAAATGGGAACGATTATATTATTAATATAAAATTAGATAAGCTTGGAAGTGAGGATATATATCAAAGAACCAATATATGGGGAGATCCTGAAATGATAATGATATCAGGTGATTTCAAGCTGGTTATTAAGTTGATTATGCCAGATGACGTAGAAATTGAAGATGGGGACATTATTCAATATATTAATGTACCTCTATATAAAACTTTATTCAAAGGAGAAAAGATTAGAATTACTACAATATTAGATAAGACATATGATGCTGAAATATCTGAACCTAACAAAATAAATGATTTAAAGTTTAATATTAGTGGCCAGGGCATCGTGGGGCAAGCCGGAGTTATCGGAAATTACATTATACGTTTTAATATAATACCACCAGATCTATCTAAAGTCAGTAAATCAAACCTAGATATTATAAAGTCTGCGTTTATTAAGGATTAGAAGATGAAAACTTAATTTTTTTCATGTAAGTCTGTTATAAATAATAAAAAAATTACAGACCTTTTATGGATAATTTAGTAAACAATCCTAAGTCGGAAGAATTCGTTCTAATAGTTGAGAACATAGGAGAGGATTTAACAGTTAAGAAGAAATCTAATGATTATATCCTAGAAGGTGTATGTGCGGTGTTTGGGGCTAAAAACAATAACAATCGTGTATATGAAAAGGAGGAATATCTTCCTCACTTATCTTATTTACAGGATAAAATAGAAAAGGGACAACTCGTTGGAGATTTAGATCACCCACCACATTTCGATGTTACATTAAAAAGTGCTTCACATATAATTGAAGGTCTTACTTATGATGGCGGTGATAAGGTAAATATTAAATTACGAATTTTAAATGGGACGCCAAACGGAAAGATTGCGAGAGCATTATTAGACGGAGGAGTTAATTTATCAATTTCGTCTAGAGCAGCAGGACAAGTTCTTGAATCTAGTAAAGTTAAACTTCACAGAATATTCACATATGATTTAGTAGGAGAACCTGGATTTACTGAAGCAATTTTAAGAAAAACAATAAACGAATCACTTAAGAATGATTTTAAAATGTTAACAGAGAGTTATGATCATTTAAAATCAGATTCATTTGTTGAAAAAGAACATTTAATCAATATTTCAGAAAGTTTGGATTATGGTGATAATTTTAAGATATATAAAATAAATAATACTATAGAATCGATGTTCGAATCTATTAAAGCAGAAAAAAATAATAATAAGATGATCGATACTAAAGATTTTGTAACTAAAGAGAGTATGAATAGATACTCAGAAGTCGTTAAAGAGAACTTTAAAACTTTAAAAACAGAAATGGCCGAATTTAAGAAAGTTAACGAATCTGCTGAAGGAGATAATGGTGATGTAAGTAAAATGGTAGGGTTTATCAATTATTTAGCTGAACATTTAGAAGGAGTAATTAATTATTCAGATTATCTTTCTGAAATGGTTAATAAAAACGTTTCATATACAGAGCACGTAGCTGAAACTACTAATCATGCAATTGAATATACTAGTTATGTTGGAGAAAAACTAAACACTAGTATTGGACATAGTGATTATATAGCGGAAAAATTAGACCAGTCTATTAATTACGCAGAGTATTTGAAAGAGAGCTTAAACGGTTCTATTAACTATCAAAATTACTTAGCAGAAGAATTAGATAGAGGTATTCAATATACAGAATATGTAGCTGAAGGATCAAACGACGCTATTCAATTCTCAGATTATCTTTCAAAATCAATTAACGAAAATAGAGCTTATTCTCAGTATATAGCTGAAAAGACTACTCAAGGAATTGGATATACTGAATATGTAGCAGAACAACTTAATGTTGGAACTACTGCTCCAGGAAAAAGAAGTTTATTAGATAATGTTGAAAGATTAACAGAATCTACGTCAATTGATAATCTAGTAGCTAGTGTGGATGCAGTTATTGCAGAAGTTAGTTCTAATTCTTCAAAAGCGGTATTAGAAAACAGATATCCTTTTTTAAAGGTATTATCAGAATCAAACAGAAATAAATTTTACAAATTAGATTCTATTAAGAAACAATCAATTGTTGAAACATTAGGAGCTGCAATATGGTTCAATGAGAACGACGTTCTTGGAATTATAGATGCTGTTGTTAATGAATCTACTAAATCACTTCATATTATTGAAAAATTTATGCCAGATGCAATTAAACCAATCTGGAATAAAATGAATGAAAGTGAAAAATCAAGAATTTATGCAAAATCTCAATTGTATAGTTTAAATACACCATATCAGGTTCAAGCATTTTTTAGTGAACAAGACTTTAGAGGTATTAACGAACGAGTAGCAATTGAAGCACAAAATATTAAAAGCATGCAAAAGCTTAACGAAAGCCAAGGTACAGAAGGTATGATATCCGTTGAACGGGTAGTTGAGTCAAGCAGGGGATATTCCTCAAATTACCTAGCTAATCTTAAAAGACAAGCTAACAACTAAAAAAACATTTTTATAATGGCACGTACTAAAATTTTCAGACGTTCAAGTGATAGTTCACTGAACAACACATGGAGACCAATTTTGGAATCTCATGGAGCTGACATGGACAAAACACCATGGTTAGCAGAATACGCACACAATCACGCAATATTTGACAATACGTCACCGTTGTTTGAACAAGCAGGTCCAGGACAGTTTTTACAAACTCCAGGAGCTTTACCCGGAATGGGAGGAGCATTTGCACCTACTTCTTTACAAACCGCTTTTACAGGTGGAGCTAAAAATAGCTACGGAGTAGCAGCTAGTGGATCAGGAGATAAATTTCCTTCTTTATTACCAGTTGCTATCCAAGTTGCAGCAAAAACGATCGGTTTCGATTTAGTACCTGTTGTACCTATGGATTCTCCAGTAGGATTTTTACCTTATTTAGATTACCTTTACACAGGTGGTAGAACTAATGACTCAGATTTCGAGCCGTACATGGTAAAAGTTGTAGGAGTAACTAAAGCAGATTTAGCTGGTGGTACATTTACCGCTGGAGCAGCTATTACATGGGATACAGTAACATCACCTTCAATCGAACCAACCAGAACATATGAATATATTGGATTCTCTAGAGTTGATGGACACTTAATAGTTAAAGTTCAAACAGGAGAAGACGGAACATCAGTTGCTGATGATCTAGTAGGACAAACATTTGCTACATTAGGTGAGACTGCTATAACAGGTACTGTTACTATTCAAGCTAATGCTATTCAATTAGTATCTGCATTGGAAAATCACATATCAGGATTTACTTCTATAAGTGACGAAAAATATGCAACAGAAGCATTTTCAGGTCCTTATT
>Ga0209702_10003528_pt1 | contig 24436 bp, 39 predicted proteins | sample FRY01_FD_187210 | JGI IMG/M metagenome (GOLD analysis project Ga0209702, IMG submission 187210) | Freshwater microbial communities from Lake Fryxell liftoff mats and glacier meltwater in Antarctica - FRY-01 (SPAdes) (version 2) | ecosystem: Environmental > Aquatic > Freshwater > Ice > Glacier... | reverse complement strand
CATGCATGAGTGGACTCGTCTAGAACGTGCCCCGTTGTCATTTTCTCCGTTACCTCCGCCAACTTCTTGTAACCATCGCTGATAGTCTTGTGAGCATCAACGAATTGTAGGTATAACTGACTTGAATTATCTTTCATTGTTTTGCCGTTTCTTTAGGTAATAGGGGTTGCCAACATCGCCTCTACGACGGCGGGAATGGCGGCGGCGTAGAGATCCTTACCCTCCGCCTTCGCCCGTGCTGCGAACTCCTCCGGTGTCCCCAGGAAACATCCAGCACGGACAAGAGCGCCATCAGCGTGCTGGATGAGGGTGATCTGTCTCCCGGAGCCTGATACATTCGCAAGGGTGAGGAATCTCACCACCTCGACTCCCTCCCAGATGCAGCCGTCGTCTAGGGCACACCCGTCGCCCAGCGTGCATCCTTTGCCCAGTCTACACTCGTTGCCCAGCTTGCACCCTTCGCCCAGCGTGCACCAGTCGCCCAGCTCACACTCGGTGCCCAGATTGCACCAGTTTCCGATTTCGGAGTGGGCGGGGATTACAGTCCCCGACGGGATTTCGGAGTTAGCGGGGACAATCCATCACCCTTCTGCGTTTGTTTTGTAGTTTGTTTTCATTGGTTGCATGTCATTGTTTTGCGGTTTCTTTAGTCAACAGGACTCTCCTGGTGTAGGTCCCTTCGTAATATCTTACTTTTTCTTCTGCCATAATGCTCAATTTGGTTGCTCGTTATCCTCTTGCTCACGTTGGCTTTCGACCCACTCCCAGTATCCGATGTGGGTGGCTTCCGAGCGCACTTCGTCCCTCCACCACTCGCGTTTCCATACCGGGTCGTCCGCCCAGACATCCTCCTGCTGTTCACGCAGCGTCGGTTCCTGTAGCGCGAGAGGGATCATTTCCCCGTCCTCCAACTGTTGTTTCACCTGATTTAGCGCTTCGCACCAGTATGTCGGGTATCCCCTCTTGATTACGAAAGCCCCTCCTCCGAACTCATCGATGCGCGGCTTAGAGCACGTGTAGGCCCAGGAGCAGTAGAAGGGCTCGTCAATTTCCAGATCTTCGACGAGGGATCGCGCTATCTCCTCGACATGATCCGGGTCCAGATGATCGTCGTTGTGGAACCACACTCCGTCTTCATCTATGATCTCGGTCACGCACCCGCACACCTCGTCGTCAGTTTCCAGCCAGGACACGACGCGCTGAATTATCTCCTTCGCCTGCTCTATTTTATCTTCGGGGACCTTTAGAAAGGCGCTCCCCTGACAGTAATTATTAGCCATAGTTTTAAATTGTTTGCTTTCCACACCGATACCCGATGTGAACAGGGCTCTTAGCCTCTTCCTCTAAATATTTCGGAATTGATTTGTCGTGGAGCCAGTCGCTAGCTTTTCGGAATCCGAATATCCACGCTATTTCCGAAATCGGATGTGCGAGAAGATTACGGATCGACCATATAAAATGATCACTGCTCGCGGCACGGGCATTTCTAGGCACCCAGAAACCCGCCCCCTTGCGAGGGGCGGGTGTGGGTGGGCGGGGTTAGTGTGCGTCGCACGCTAACGGGATGTAAGCGGGGCCGTTTGCGGCCTCCACCAGCTCCGTTAGGAAACCCCCCAGACCCGCCTGTTTTATATAAACCTTGCCCCCCGTTTCGGTACAGTGCCAAACGGATGGCGCGGAGCGGCTAGCCAGGTCTTTCAGGGCCGTGACGGCCGGGCCTCCCAGCCACATGCCACTCTCCATGTATGAATGATGGTACTCCTTCCCCCGGATGTCTGAGACGAACTCCGCAGAGCACCTCGGGTTGATGAACTCTGCCTCCCTATCGCCCTTGAAGAAGGCGATCAGCCCACCCTCCCCTGATATTCCGTAGCTTACGGCCCGGCGGCCGTCTGATGCGGGGGATTCGAATAACCCCTCGCATTTTACTAATGAGGAAGGACAGATGCCCTTCCTCAATACTATACCCACTGGTCCCAAGGGTTCCGTCTCGAGGGGGAGCTTGCACCAGCTCCCCAGATCACAGTCCTTGCCGAGCGTGTACATGCTGCCCAGGTGGCACAGGCTGCCCAGCTTGCACCGGTCACCCAGCCTGCAGCTGTCGCCTATGCGGCACCGGTCACCCAGCACGCAGCTGTTGCCCAGGCGACACCATTTTCCTAGAGTGCACGCAGACCCGAGTCTGCACAGGTTGCCAATCTTGCAATAGGCCCTCATCTTACACCGGGCGCCCAGCACGCAGCTGTCGCCCAGGCAGCACCATTGTCCTAGAGTGCACGCAGCCCCGAGTCTGCACTCTGTTCCCAGGTGGCACCAGTCGCCCAGGCGGCACTCGTTGCCCATAATACAGTTGTCGCCCAGACGGCAGTCGTTGCCCAGGCGACACCCGTCGCCCAGCGTGCAGATGTCGCCCAACTTGCACTCGGTGCCCAGCGTGCACCGGTCGCCCAGGTGGCACCAGTCGCCCAGCTCGGAGTGTGCGGGTATAACCGTCCCCGACGGGATGTCGGCGTGCGCGGGGACAATCCAGCCCCCTGCTGCGTTCGTTTTATAGGCCACAGGTGTTGCCAACATCGACTCGACGATGGCGGTAACAGCGGCGGCGTAGAGCTCCTTACCCTCCGCCTTAGACTGTTCCGCGAACTTCTCCGGCGTCCCTAGAAATCGCCCTGCCCGGACGAGAACTCCATCCACGTGCTGGATGAGGGTTATTTGTCTGCCCGATCCCGCCACGTTTGCGAGGGTGAGGAATCTCACCACCGGGGCTCCCTCCCAGATGCACACGTCACCCAGGCTGCACTCGGGACCCAGTCGGCAGTCGTTGCCCAGGCGGCACCAGTCACCCAGGCGACACAGGCGGCCCAGGTTACACCAGTCGCCCAGGCGACACCCGTCGTCCAGGCGACACCCGTCGCCCAGCTCACAGGCGTCTCCAAGACTGCACTCGGGACCCAGGTGACACCAGTCGCCCAGCACACAGTTGTCACCCAACACGCATCCGTCTCCAAGACGGCAGTAGGCCCCCAGCTCGGAGTGGTCGGGGATTACAGTCCCCGCTGGGATTTCGGAGTTAGAGGGGACAATCCATCCCCCCAATTCGTTGGTTTTCATATTTTTGATTTCGTCCGTTGTTTGGGCGGAAACCACCTCGGTGTTTTCGTTCGTTGTTTTCATATTTTTTGATTTTGATTTTGATTTTAATTTTGATTTGATTTTGATTTTGGGGGCTATGAAACACCCGCAGTATCTCTACTGCGGGTGTTGAAGGTTATTTCTGCCGGGAATGCGCGACTGCGCTCCACTCATGGGAGATTTCTCGAAGTACATCGAGGACGATGTGATCCTCTGTCAGATCCAGATCCGGCGCTTGGATCAGATCCAAGCGAGTGCTAAAGTTCGCGATCCCTTCTTCGTAGGACGCGACCACCGCCACAACACTGAGTCCAGCGTCACGGAGGTCATCGCATACATTGTTCCATTTCTTTTCTAATTCGGCGGTCATTTTCATATTTTTGATTTTGATTTGATTTTGATTTGGGGGGCTATAAAACACCCGTCAATACTACATAACGTCTTTACCCATTATATTGCAAGTTACACACCTAGTAACCTCATGGAATGTTCCAGCGTTATTGGTATGAGGTGGTCAATAATTGAACTCCATATCCCGCGCTGGTAGGGGCTCCATATTATCCAGCTCCATAATATACTCCATAATCTTACCACGAAGATGCTTGGCCCGGGTTTCTGCATAACCTGGTCTGCTCTTATCAGTTACAAGATCTTCATTATACATGTAGCGTAAAGACATCTGTGAGACCTCCAGAGACTCTTGGGCATCAGCCAGAGCCTTTACATAGTGATCACGGTCATTAGTAATGACAGCAATTCTCTCGTTAGTCGAAATCATGTTTGCTTTGACCTTAGAGTATTTAAACATCACGGAAACGGGTACGAGAAACATACAAATCCAGAAAACAAATATATAAAATAAAGGACTATTCATGTTGGTGGCTGATGGGGCGCAGGGTTTGAACCTGCGCCCCATCTTAAGTTTTTACTGAGGTAGAGGACCAGCTCCCCCGTCTGCTGCTGCTGTTACTGATCCTTTAGTCGGAAGCACCATGGCCTCCTGAGGCATTTGCAATAGCATATCAAGTCCGCTTTCGCCAGACCCTCCCATAAAGAAGTTGGGGTATCTACCGTCCCACTTCTCCAAACGTAAGCGTTGAACATACAGAGGATTAGCCTGAGCAGCTTCTAGTGCCTCGACCTCCGCCATAATGATTGACTTAATACCATCAGCCTTACCCTGAGCCTCGGTGCGCTCTTTCTCTGCTGCGGCTTCAGCTGTTAGCTTAATGGTGTCGTTTCTCTTCAGCTGCGCGTCATATTCCGCAGCGGCTACGTTCTTCTCTTGCTGAGCCTCGAAGACCTTATCGATGGCCTCTTGCACAGACTTATTCTCGTAAGTGAATCCTCCGAATATACCAAGGTTAGTGACCGTAATCCCCTTATTGGCGAAATAAGGGACTACGCCATCTTCGACGTTTCCTATCTCCCTCATTACGAATATGGGATTTCCGTCGTCATCCAAGCCTTTCTCCGGGGCCATAACGAGCATGTTTGCCAAGCCGTCTCTCACGTAGGAGAGCATTTCAGCCTTAAACTCCCTCAGTGTATCCATAGGTGCCAACGCCGCGAACTCCGATGATCGAGCCTGAATGCGACTGCGCACCTCCCTGTCCATGATGTTTACCAGTACCGGGTTGTCGGGTCCGTAGAAGTCTTGTGCATCAGGGTCGCTGGGTCCGCTTGGATACTCGTATAGGAACAACGAGGTGTCCTCTTCCTTGATCTTAGCAGTGATACTCCAACCAACGCTGAAACCCACACTGTCGCGGGACTCCACCCATATGGCGTCGTCCTTTGTAATGTTGGTGCCATCGCCTTTAGTGGCAAAAGTACGATCCACTGGTGTGCGCCTAATGAGCACAAGACGCTGATTTGGTCTCCATTCTCCAGACATCCACATACGCCCGGTCTTAACCCACCGCTGATCGATCTCGATCTCCTTGGACGCAATCTTCTTTTCCTCCAGCGAGGAGAAGGAATCGTATTTGGCCTGCTCTCCGCTATTCACCAGGTCCAGCAAGTATGCGGACTCGTTTGTATCTATAACCCGAATGTCGGGCTTCTTGTAAGGTTTGCAGCTGATAACGGCGAGGCTTAGTAATGCTATAAGTGACAATTTGTTCATGGTCTGATATTGTGTGGTACTGATTTGGCTTTCTCGTATCTCCTGCGTCGCACCAAAGAGTGTCTCAGCAGAGTTAGTATAAGTCCTGTGGCCCCAATAGTTGTAATGACAGACGAGCTATCGATTAGCGTCATAATGGTGCGTTTTTTCAACCATAGTGATTGAGTATCCTCGGCGTTGCCGTTTAGCTGAGATACAGAAGATGATCCCAGGTACTCCGGCGCGTATGTGTCCAGTCCCAATCCAAGCATCAAGCCTGCGATGGTAATTAAAGAGAAAAGTATAACTAACACTAATGTTCTCATATTTTTGTTTGACGTTTCATAAAATGCAGTTATTCTGCGCTTAACTTTCATGACATTCTGTTTATCACTATTTAGTTCCTATTCGTTCCTGCTTCTCAGCAGGTCAGCGGCCTCGTAGTGATTTTACTCCATAAACCTTTCACCCGAGACCGCTCTTTCAACAAAGACGCGGTCTTTTTTTATACATGCATCAACACACTCACATAAGACACGATGGTCAAATGGCTAAGGCGACTGCTTGCAAACCAGTAGGTCCAAGTTCAATTCTTGGTCGTGTCTCCAATTCCTTGGTAGCTCAGTTGGTAGAGCCGCAGTTTGAAGAGCTGTGGGTCGTCCGTTCGAATCGGACCCAAGGAACCACTTTCCATGCCTGCCAGCGATGGTAGTGCTGGTTCGAGCCCGGCCAGATCCACCATTTCAAACTGGAACTTCAATAACCTCCTCAACCTCCTCAACCACTTCAACATCCCAACCAACATCGCCAGCTTTCATTCCTGCCATCTCCATAGCGCGCTCGACAGAAAGGTACAAACCATAACGCCTGTCAAAATTTTCGCTCACGCGACAGTTAGACACACCCCTGAAAGGTGGTCGGCGCTGACCGGGAATGGACAGGTTGACGACGGTGCAACCGCCGCGAGTCATAACTCTAATATGCTTCATCACTCCATAGATATTTTTCTGAGACACGAGCCTGTACGCGTAGGTTGGCCAATCCCTCTCACGCATCAAGTCACCGCGTCTCTGTCCGATAATACCAACATATCTCGGAACTACAGGCACGACCATACGACTGTGCTCAATATCAATCTTAAACCCCAATTTACTTAATTCTTCCACGTTTCGTGGTTTGTATTTTTTATTCATTTTTTTAACTTTAACGCATGTGGGGCTCCTGTCGGTTGCGGAGCGCTGGATTGTAAACCCAGTACATCAGAAACAACGCAGGTTCAACTCCTGCCGCATGCACCAACTCCAATCATTTATCGTGTTTAGAATTCTCAGGTTCCCGCGCAATATGATCATATCTCGCGCTCATAGTGTCTGCTTGATGTACGATGATAGCCTCGAGGCTTATAGGTTCTACGGGACTCCCCCATTCTGTGCGCCCGTGGTGTGACAATATTATGTGACCTACTTTCTCCATCCATCTCCGACATGGTTTTATGTGGTCGAATCCCATGAGCTTAAAAGACCTTTTAGCTGCCAGATTCTCAAAGTGTGACACGAATGCGGCGTAACCTCCGGGGATGTGGTGTACGTATTGGTGATAAGGATGGTGCGATACTCTTATCCTACTAGGATCATCCTTGTCAGCCACGCACGTGTAGTCCCGTGTCTTCATCACATCGTGCCATATTACAGCTGTAACTACGGACTCCACGTCCAGAAAAGGATAACCGTGTTTTGTCAACTTGACGCCTTCTGGTTGTGGTAACTTATCTACCGTTGCTACTGAGGCCAGTGCAAACCTAAGCACCTCTGCCGTGTGCTCCAAAAGACCTCCCACGCGACAATGGTGCTGCTTTGCCGACGCGGGCCACTGACACCATTCCTCATTCTCCATTACAGGGCGACATACCTCGAGTGTGTCATCGTTTATTAACACCGGAGCCGTTGACACATTACTCAATACTGACAGTATGTAATCCCAAGCCTCCTTAGTAGTATCTCTTATTATTTTTGGTCTTTCCATTAAAGTAGTTTTCTTTCAAGGGACGCTGTTCCACCGGTAGATTTTGAGTACAGCACAGCACTCTTACAATACTCCACACAACCTTTAATGAATGAAGCCTTGTTGGTAACGTATAAAGGTTTGTCCCATCCTTTTGTATCAAGTCCCAGCCATACCACCGCCATGAATCCAGATGACTCTATATCCTTTACCTCTCTTATAAGAATTCTTAGATCATCCACATTATCCTCGTAAAACATACCCGTGGGAATAACGCTACATACCAGTTGGTGTAGCAACCCTGTCCTAAAATATTTCTTTCCCTTTCCCATAATGCCTGATAATGTTCGTGTGATGTCAAACAAAGAGCATACGACTGGTACAAACGGCGGAACAAAGTTCCGTCTCCGGTAGCCATATGCTGATATCAAAATCTATAATAGCAAGGCGACCCGGAGACAATTTCTCCGGGTCGCTTTCGTTATGCCCTAAAGCCTCAGTAGCTCAGTCGGTAGAGCGTCTGTTTTGTAATCAGATTGTCGGCAGTTCGATCCTGTCCTGAGGCTCCATATATGCACTCGTAGCTCAGCGGTAGAGCGATGCGCTTCCAACGCGAAGGTCGTGGGTTCGAATCCCACCGAGTGCTCCATTAGGGCCCATAGCTTAATTGGTTAAAAGACACGGGTTCGACCCCGGCGGTCCCTCCATCCTTAAACGGTCTAGATCGAATCCTGATCTTCAGGAGGCAATCCGACCAACTTCTCTTCAATGTGATGCTCGTGTACTAAGTATGCTCCTGTGAGCAGGCCTAACACGAACGCAGTTAGTATCATGCGTATAGGAGATAGGCAAATACCGTTAGGTAATAAGCCGTCCCCAAATAGAGTACCTAGTCTTCTAAAACAACTTACGCTCGATACTCATTAAGCATAGTTGTGGTCTTGTCAGCGTTATTGCTGACGATCTTTAATCCGCCGAATCCCAGCGCCCCTTGTGTCTTGGTAGGACGGGCGCTGGGACTCTATGCAGACTCGACGCTGGAAGAAGACATGCAGCGTCGAAAATTAATGTCAACTCACGGCCTGACCCGCGTTGACTCCAAGTAATCGATGTCTGGTCGTATTGTACTTGGCAAATTGGTGGAGGTAAGGGGAGTCGAACCCCTGTCCAGTAGCGCTTTCGCCACACCGTCTACACGTTTAGCTGATCGTTCTCATCTAGGAACCACAGGCCTCGATCAGCCCGTCTGCGTTTCCGATCCCCCAGTAGGGAGGGAGCCCTGCCAATCTTTCCCGGCTAGTCAGATTACCTGATTGTTACTCTCTCGACCCCGGTTGTCATATGGGTCTTGATGAGAGAGGCTCCTGTTTGCTTAGGCCGCGACCAGCTCCCGCTCGGCGAGCCGGGCGAGGGTGGCATCAGCTTCCGCAAGGGAAGGAGCGAAGTCGACGATGTTATCGTTTGCTTCTATTTGTGTGGTTAGCTTTTTAAGGGGCCAACTAACCAACCCCTACGTGCGGATGTGGTTTCTACACTTCTGTCGAAACCATTATACCCCCAAAAAGATGCTACATTGAGTATGTAACTTTTGTCCAACCAATAATAGGGCTAGACACTAGTATATACCACTGTAAAGAGTCTTGTTACAAAGTGGCGGGATGGGCGGTAATTGAACCCAGCGTCTACTCGTTGAAAGCGAGTTATGCTAGACATTGCACCACGAGAACATTACACAAAAACCCGGCAATCCATCAGGCCCCCGGGTGCGTAGTGAAAAATTGCAATACTTTACACATAGGAACGTCGAGGTCCCGACGTATCTCGCTCTCGCTCTCGCTCATCAACGTCTGCGCGCTCGTCTATGTTACATTTTGCCATTTTTTAAAAAGTAAGCCTGGAGGGACTCGAACCCTCAATCCACCGATTATGAGTCGGGCGCTTTCACCTTTAAGCTACAGGCTAATAGTATCTAATTAGAAATCTCTCATGCCCTTCTCCAACGCCTTCATGGTGTTTGGATCGGCCCCCAGCCATTCTGCTAACAATCTTACAGCGTCTGTAGATGGCCAGTAACCGTATGATACGTATCTGTCGGTTACAGCTATCAGCCACTTACGAGCACTGCGAGGACCAGTCAGGAAGTCAGGTGCGCCTTTGGTGCTTGGTATACGCACCAGAGATAGCTTCCTGTCAACCCCCAGCAGGTTGAACGGATGATCCTCACAAGACAAGTCTGGTTTTTCATATTCCGATATCTGCAGTTTAAATCCTTCAGAAGCTTTAGGAGCCTTAAATGAATACTTGTCCTCTTTATCTTCAATCACCTCATCTTTTTTATCAGAAGGTTTATGATCGTGACCACAATCAGGACACAGTCTTCGTCTAGCTCCTATTGACACACCACATCCTCCGCAGTTCTTTCTTCCTATAGGCATTTTTTTAACATTATCTAATGGTACCGATACTAGGATTCGAACCCAGGACCTTGGAGGTAGAAACTCCCTGCTCTGTCCAACTGAGCTATACCGGCTTTTAATTAGTTATCTATTACGTCTCCATGCTGAAATTGGTACGAGGAGAGAGATTCGAACTCTCGACCTTTTCCGTGTAAAGGAACTACTCTACCACTGAGTTACCCTCGCTTATTGTTGGCACACTGGGAGGGATTCGAACCCCCGACAACCTTAGTTCGTAGCCAAGTGCTCTGTCCATCTGAGCTACCAGTGTGCTGATTTTGGTACACGCGCCGGTTAAAAGCCGGAAGCCCTACCGCTGAGCTACGCGTGAGTTTGATATTGTTTTCTGAAGTTTCGTTGAGCCCAAGCGGGAGTGCCGTACGTGGGGTCTGTTACTTTGTAAAATGTGTCTGTTCCTGTGTGCCACACCTCCAGTCGTGAGGGGTCGAGCACGTCTCGTCTCATCAATGGAAACATGTCGTTAATATTTATGCTGTGGTACGCTGTTTTGAGCCCGCTCGGTCTGGAATCCATATTGCTCTCCGTTCCAAATGTTCTTTTTATCATATACTAAAAAGGCGACTACCCGCTCGGGTGCCACCTCATGTTGTTTATTTTTATTGATGTTACAGCATGAGGCGTCACACGAGCCTTACGACCCTGCGTCTGATAATCATGCGTTTCTTTATGCTCATTGAAGTCAGCACTCTATCACCACCTTCCGATCTGTCAAAGAAAATATTACACAGCTATATCCACTGTGTATGAAACCCCGTCGTGTGTAAGCTCGTGAGTACCACTGAAACTGATTTTGTTACGTTCTGCTACGACCTTACCACGCACAGCTAGTATTGATGACACGTAAGGACCTGTGTGGCTATCCCTTATGCTTACCAACATATCTATATCCCTTTCCATGTCGAACAAAACCGAGTGTGCTTGTAGAATCGAGTCATCCGGTTTATGCGGTAACCACTTACTACCGTTATGCGTCAGCATATCTTTACCTTCACTTATCTGAGACTTGGTGAGTTGTATCTTAACGTAATTTATCATAATCAATCTTCCCGTTTACCTCTGAAGAAGTCAACTGCCACGGGCCACCTAGGGATCCCGTCAGGAGACGGCTTACCGTAACGTATCTTTACTTGAGTACCGACCAATTGATCTGCCTCTTTGAGAAGCTTTTTCATGGCTGCCTTTTTGCCTTTAATACCAGCGCCGACGACAGTGAACCTTGCTGGTTCGTAATACCAATCTTCCGGGAGCTTGAATTTCACACGCTTAGCACACCCGGCCCAGTTTCCTACTCCCGACTCTACGCTGACGATTTCGAACTCACCGTCCTCAAATTCCTTCAACTTGAGCAATTGTTTAGAGCGCTTCTGCTCATACGGTGTATTCAGTTCCCGGATTATTGCTCCCTCATAACCAAGATCCAGAAACTTCTCCATCGCTCGCTTAACATCATCCTCGTTGTTGGCGATCTCCATCGGTACAAGTATAAGAGGAGTGTATGTATCCCCGAAGTCATACCATTTAAACCTATTCTTCATCTCCTCGTATCTGTCGAGGTATCCCATAGGTAGATCTATGTCGTATATGTGATATTGAGCTATTTGCCTGGAACTCTCCAACTGCGCCGGTGTTGGGTCTTTCTTTCGAAGAATGCTCATGATCTCACCGAAGTCATCACATAGATCGTGATTATACAACTCACCGTCTATGATAGCTTCGTCACCTTCGTTGTACCTATCATCCAGAGCTTCTTTAATGTGCGGCACTGAATTTATCAACTTGTTACCACGGCTGGTCAGCACACCCTTTGGGGTAACACATCGCATACCGTCCAGTTTTGGCTGAACTCCAACCGGGTACTCGACCTTGTCCTTATATTCTGCCCACACCTCGGCAAGCATTGGCATGAACTTCTCGTTCGACTTTGCCTCTTCCTCGCTCAGGAAGTAATGCTTTCCTAGCTTCTTGGTGTACCCAGCGGTCACCTCATTAGTACACTGCTGCACATCTGTAGTCTCGTTAGACTTTCCTACGTTCTTAGACTCGCAGTCCTTATACGTTGATACGGACTGCTTCCCGCCCAGAACACCACTATGTGTTCTATACTTATTACCCTCTTCGTTAATTTCCAGCTTCCAAGTACGTATACCATCCTTGGAATCGGTTTTGTAGAGTATCGGAAGTTCCGGTAACTCTCTCAACATGCTCTCGACTTTTGTTTTATCCATATGCGTAAACCCTCCCCGCTAACCGTTGCGTAGCGGGGAGGGTTAACTGTGAAGGTGTGTACGTTAACACCACAGAGCCTTCTTGTGGCGTTCAGGAAAATATTCGCAGTACGTATCGATATACTGCCAGCCTAACCTTGTGCACACGTACACTCATGCTTTACGTGCGTTTCGCACGAAAATCTATATTTACTGTTGCAGGTTCGAGTCCTGACCCGCCTGCCGAGCCTGCCATCAGGCCCTTCGCTCCGAATGATGATCAGACCCTAGTGCGGCTGCTACCCGCCTTATCAACTCAATGTCGGCTGGTTCGTTGGCTAAACCTTTTTCCATTCTCTCAGCCATGGACAGAAGATCCCCGCTGGGTTTAGACTCAGCCAACTCAATCCTTTTAGCCATTTTGAGTCTCAGATCCTCGTATTCATAAATGCTTCCCTCCGGGTTATTATCTATTCCTACGTCTGTCGAAAGAGACCATCCCCACTCCGGTAGACTTCCGTGCGAGTGGCCATAGAAATGCCAGTTGCCACGATCCATACCCGGCCACACACGGTGCGCACAATGAGACATCCACACCCGCTGCCCGTCCGGCATATTGACAACGTCGGCTACTCTTATGTGTATACGCTCATCATATATCTTGGTGTCTCTCCTGTGATCGTGGTTTCCCTTGAACAGGTGCAAGCATCCATTAAGACGTCTAGGGATGTCATACATAACTTCCTTCTTAGCGTAGCAGAACAGATCACCAATTATATAGACAATGTCACTGTTTGTAACCTTTGAATTCCAGTCCTCGATAAGAGCCTCGTTCATTTCCGCCTGGTCATCGTATCCTCTCAACCCCGCCACCAGTTTATGTCCAAAATGTAAATCGGACGTAATAAATGTTTTCAAATTATATCACTAAATAGTTTTTTACCCTCTTCAACCCACAGCCTTAAATACTTGAAACGCCGCCCTTTAGGGAGTGGTATTCGAAGTACACACAGGCTATTACCGAGAACCTGGAGAAGGTTCCATGTTACCCCTTGCAAAGGATCTCCAATTCTTTATATCTGACAGTTCTTTATCATGTGCCAAATCTGCGGCCTCGCCCTTAGACTGCACTTTAGAATTAACAATGCTATCCGACCTAAACTCTTCCTGAATTTTCTCAAACCATCGCATGGATTCATCCTGTCTTGCGTTAGTTCCAGATACTTCCAAACGGTGTTTGTAATCATCCACGGTGTTTACTATAACGGATTCCCTAGTATCCACAATGAAATAGGCCAGTACTGCGCCCACCACCGTAATGACAGATAGCGAGAACTGCAAAGCAGCGAACGGGGTCTTGTGCCTAGCCTGTGCCGCCTTGATTTCTCGTTCATTATTCCCATCAATCTTCCTAGCCAATGATCTCTCTGACGCGATAACCTGACCCTCCAGTGTATCGAACTTGGTGTTCACTGCTTTCACGAATGAGTCTAAGTTGGTAGTAAGACGATCCATATTATGCACGTAAGCAGCGAGCTCGGCTCGAGTTACCGGGGCACTCTGGTCGGAAACTGGTGAGGTAGTGTGGCTATCCATCATGTTGCATTTTACATGTTATTTCGGTAGTTATAAATCTGCAAGGAATAAGGTAAACAATCTAACCGTAATTAGGGTGAGATGAGAAATCTGCTGGTGTTACTGTATAGCCAGTGCTTGCTCCAGCCTGAGCGTCTTACGCGGCCACCCCATCCTTTGAAGGCGGTGGCAGGGGGATGGTTGTGGGCGCAAGAGGCGTGGGGTGGGAAGACAATCCCAGCGCTGCCACGAAACTCAGTAATGTAAATCCCCAGTTCAAACGTTGAGGTCCGCCGCCGAGCGGAAGAGTCCCTCGACTTCCTTCTCAGACAGCCCGACCGCCTTGGCCAGTCCTTGCAGAACGGGAGACTTGCTGTTCAGCACGTTGCCATGGTTCCACGCCTCCTCCGCCACGTATCGAGGACCATCGGGTAGCCCCGCGATCACGGCTTCAATACTCTCGAAGATCCCAGCCGCCTTTGCCGCTGCCCGGAGACGCCACAACGGGACTTCCACGACGGCGGCGGGAGACATGGCCCGAATCTGTGCGCGGGTATGTAGGATTCCGTCGAACAAATAAAGCGGCTCCGTGGAGGCCTCCACCTCTGCGGCCTGCTCGTCGGTCAACTCCGCCCAGGTCCGGCTTGACGGCATGTCTTGCGGCGGTGAGTCCACAAATCGGACCACCCCCCCATTCTTCGCGAGTAATACTTGTTTCATTTGGTTAGTTGGGGATTGGATTCGGGTAGTTCTGCCACTCCAATACCGTCTTGCTCCCCCTTGTTCCGGGCCAACCCGCGAACACGGCAGGAGCCACGTAGATGTTTCCGGCCCCCGTGGTATCAAACGCAGTGGAGTAGACGCCGCCAATTCCGAGGGCCGTGTAAACGTCGTCCATCGCCGTGCCTTTGAATGAGTTATCCCCGATGTTGGCCACACTCAACGGGATAACCAGATCACCGAAGGATGCGCCCCCGTCCGTTGCCTCGTTGAAGGCGTCGTCTCCGATGGTGGTGAGTGCACTGCCGAAGAAGCTCCCGAGATTAACCGAATCAAAGTTGGCAAGCTGAAATGCCCCGGTGTCCACGGTCACGACTGAATCCGGCAGGTTGAGAGCACCAAGCCCCGGGCCGTATGTCCCCGTGTAGGAGAAGGCGTATTCTTCGATAGTCACGAGGTTCTGGGAAAATACCACGGGGCCATACATGTAGTCACACCCTTCAAAGGCGTAGGATACAAGGGACGTCACCACGCTCCCCATAGACACGAGACGGACCGAAGGGTTAGCCCCGACCCACAAATCGGCCGCGGAATCCATCGTCGTGCCGAACGACCCTGGGCCGCGCGACACGCCGATAAAGGAGAGCGTGAGGGCGACAGGGATCTCAGTAATGACAGGGACCGCCGTTGTTCCTGCCGCGTTCGGAGCTATTAGGTACCAGTTCCCGTCGTCTGAGGCCAATCCCAACTGAGCTTCTGTATCAGATGGTAGGGCGAGTATTTCTGCTCTGGTAGCCATATTCTTATTGTATGATCCTTATACGTCCTCCGTCGAAGTCTTTAAATGCTCCGTCTGACGCAGGTGCATAGTATAGCACACCGGAAACATTACCACCTCCAGTATTCACGCTTACCAGACTATGTATAGGCAGGAAAAATCTTCTAATACCCTTCATCACCAGATCCTACAAACAGCGGCGTATACAGTCAATCAAAAGAGTAAGGCGCATAAGATAATGCCTGCTGGTTCTGCGAAGGTAGGATGAATCTATGTCTAGATGTGTCCGAGGCTGCCAAAACAGAACCATAATGCGCCATCACTTCATTCATGCTGTCATCTGCCTGGTTATACCAGTATCCATAATGGTGACTGGGTCCTTTGAATCTTCTGGAACCCCCCATAGCATTCATTCTCAGAGTACTGGCTTCTTGAGTAACTGGTGGCCCATCTACGCGTGCACGCGGCATCTCCAGTAACAAGTGCTGAGCTGTTCTAAGAAGTCTTCCCAACTCTGACTTCTTCTGAATACAACGCCCATAAGCAAAAGAGAATGAACGCCTTAAAGCATTTCTCCTACCAGTTGCGGTCTCCTGAGACATTCCTAATTTACCGTCGTCAGGAGTCTTGGGCAACGGCTTCCTGCCAGTCTTTTTGGGTAATATTGAATCTTCTGTCATTATTTAGGTGTGGTTGTAGCGGGGAGGTAGTTACACCTCCCCTATACTTTATTATATAAGCATCAAAATATTAACCGGAGCCTGTGCTGTATTCGAATTCTCCAATCTCGTCTATCTCACTCATCTTGTTTCATTTTTATAGTTTCAGCCTCTTTAAGTTTCTCGGTGCAGTAATCAATTGCAAATTCTCTGTCCCCCTTGGTGAATCTTTTATCGATAGTTTTGCTCCTGTAATGTCTCAAGTTCGTACTCCAGATTGCAAATCCCTGCTCAACTTTATCCATAGAATCTATCATATTATGTAATCGGAATTTCTATTTACGTACCTACGGCGGCTATTTCTTCTTCGTCGTTGCCTTTTTGTGGGCCACAGTAGAATGAAAATCAAAACCACAGGTATAAGTACCACGGTGACCTCAGGCAGTGTTAGTCTCATGAAGGCCAATGGTTGCTTTCGTTATCTCTGAAGTAATCGTCCCGATCTCTGAAGAAAGGGTTGGTCAGACCCGGCCCTCTTTCCATGTTTATCATTCCATCGCCTATCGCAGTAATAAAGAATTCGTATCCACATACTGTTACACTATCCCCTACTTTCATCATTTTCATCATTTTCAATATTTGTTTTCTTTACCCATTTGTAATTCTTCTGCACCACGTTGTGAAAGCATTACCAATTGACTCAAATAACATGATACCGATAACCAGTGTTATTATGAGTATACAGGTGATAGCTTCGGCTGCTGCTATTAGAAATCGCATGCCGCCCATTTATCAGGTATGTAAAACGATTTGGAGCCTTGAGCTGGCGTGTGCAACAGTTGAGCCCTGTTAGCGTGGATACATACTTCAGGCTCGCGTACTACGTTAATTCGAAAAACTCTCTTTATGCGTTGTAATATTTTAGTCATATCTTGCTCTTGTAATATAAGTGATCATGTTAAAATTCATTTGCTATGAAATCCCATAGTTCTCGAACGTCCAGACATCGGTATCTAAATCCTCTAACCTTAGTATCTTCCGAGTTGTGGTAGTGTCCTCCTACCCATACCCTACACTTTGTCTCTCTCTTGATGTAATCCATAACATCTCGTTGTGACTTGGCGTCCTCAATCAACGAAGGATCATTCTTAACTGCGGTGGGAAAGTTCTTATGTAAGCTGATTGTGGGTGAGTTGAAATCAGAAGGAGCATCATGAGCGAATACAAAATCGAATTCTGGTAGATCTCCAACGTAACGCTCTGTTATTTCATCATACCAGTAACTGAGTTCAGGTACTCGACTATATCTATCGACGCTTATACCTCCTCCGACAGCTAGAGCCCTCTTACCGCATGGGAACTCTATAGCCGTGTAGTCCGGCACCAGTATGATGTTCTTTCTGTCATCATGGCCCTTCATCTTTCCTTCCCGCGTCCATTTTGCTGGATCGTCGTGATTTCCTCTGATTGCAAACAATCTGATGTCTTTTGCTACGCAAACCTTATTTAGTATGTTTAGCTCCCTCACTTCTTTATCCTCATGTCGGAATCCAATTCCGACATCGCCCACGTGAAACACATCAGTTCCGGCCGTTGTATAATCGCTGGCCAACACAGTCAACGCGGAGGCTATAGAGTGCGTGTCCCCTAGCATTACTAAGGAATCACTCCGCGTTTTTAGTGTATCAATCATTATTATAAATTGTTGTCCATAGCCTCCAGTGCTGTATTCACAGCTCTCTGAAATTCGGATGATCCCACCTCAAAACCTTCGAATGCGAGAGCTATAATGAAAGATTCCAGCACATCGGAAACTTCATGATTCCCCGGGACGAGTGTCCCGCAGCTCTCCACGAGCGTCCCCCCGTCCCCCTGCCCGACGTGCACCATGAGGAATGCTTTATCGCCCATACCAATCAGCCTTGTCGTTTTACTTATTCGTATCATAAATAACTAAAGTGTGATCGCACCCTTCCAGCTCCTCGTCAATGATAGCTTTGATTACTTCCCAATCTCCGTTAGCCAGACCCACACCAATTTTAGGATACCCTATTCTTAGGTTCCCAAACTCTTCCTTAACCCTCTTGAATACAGATCGGACGGCGTCGTAATCAACATACCTAGTACTCTCATTCAGCCCGTATGCGTATTGGGTATATCCGTTAACTATTATGACTCCGTCATCGTCAGCCTGAGAGTACATACCTAGCTTATTTCTGTCTCCCTTTACCGTATAGCGTCTGTCCTGCTCGTAGGCTGACGGGAAGGCCTGACGTATCTGTCTGGCGAATCCCGCTCCCATCGTGTTGAAGCAATTGCAACCATGAACGATAACATCTATTTCACCCTTTAGAGCCATCTCTATTAGGTTCCCATTAACAATATTCATATTATGTGATACCTCCTGCAAAAGCGGGCTGGCAGTTAACCAGCCCGCTTTTGTGTGGTGGTTAGGCTGGAGTCCGACTGTCTGACCAGAAATCCAACATCTCTAGTAGGCCAATTAGCATATCGTCCTCGCCTGCCACTTCCGCCAGGTGCAAACGCTGCTTATCGAGTAGATCGAGATCAACGTTCGGGACGACCAGAGTCGAGTTAGTGTGCCAGCCTTTTCCGAATAATCCACTCGCAGTGATAAGATCAAGGCTCTTTGATCCTATTCCTTTGTACCGTTTGAGCTCTCGGCGTAATGATCCGTTGTCGTTGGCGCACGTATATGGTGGGTGTCTGGTGATGAATGCTTGTAGGCCAGCAAGCGAAAGAGAGACCAAGTTTCTCACAAGCTCTTCGGGGATGCGATAGTTTCCGACCACCACTTTTACATCAGCCTCCTCGGGCGCGGCTTCTTTAGCAGGTTTAGTAACTGCACCTAGCCTACCGAAGCTGTGACCTTCGAACGACAGGTTCGCGTAACCAGCAAAGTTTTCACACTCCATATTATGGTAGTGATGAGTTTGATGGTGTGTCAGCATATCGGCTAGGTCCTCAATGCACCGATCCAATGAATCAGGATGCTGGACGATCGTAATCGAGCCGCCGAGATTAACGTCGTCAGAGTGGAACACTGTTCCAAACCGACCCGTGTATCGATACTCCACTTTCTCTTTCAATTTATCACTCATTAGTTTGTTTTGTTTTGTTTTTTAACCAAATTCTAATCCTAGAGCAAGCATGTCATTATGGTTGCGTGGTTGTGAATCCTAAATAGCCAGTTTACTGTCTTCTTCCTCTGCTCCTAGGAGCAGGCCATCCGCAGTGTACCAATAACCCCAACTTCAATTTTTATTATACACATGCAGAGCACATAATATCCTCACAATACACGTAGGTGTGTCTCTGCCAGTTGAGTTACCTTCAGCTACTGGGAATAGGTATGCGGGTAGAGACATTCGTAGTGGGTTACCAGGAGCGGGGTGACATGGTCTACCTCCAAGAATGCAACATACAGCCAATTGGCAGGATAACTGAAATCCTGTTGGGTTGGTTGGGCCTGTAAATCCTTTATTAAACAGAAACCTTCCTACTGCTGATCTTCTTATCTCCCTTTGATAACTAAGTCGATGAGACGGACTGTCGGGCAGCTTGCAGGACCCACAATAAACCGGTAGGGTGTCACTATGCCTCCACGACACAGCACGGCAGTACGGGCATTCATGAGTGTGCATTCACAGGCTCTTTAACAGTTTCTTCATCACGGGCCATTAGCCAAAGCATATCACTCGCCCTGTTGAGGTATTGAATAACGAGTGGATTAGTAGCACCAACACCCAGTGCGACCACTCTCCTCTCTGCTCGACGGCATGCAGTTCTTGCAACTTCGATGTGAGATGCAAGCATACTTCCTGTTGCTCCGGGTATGCTCCACCCTTTCATCTTTGGTAGCCGGGATTCTAACGTTTTGACCTCGTCATCGAGCACTTTAAGATCCTCTGAGCTCACCGCGCCAAACATTCCCTTAAACTTATCATACTCCTTCGGAAACGTACTCAACTCCCCCATCAAGTTTATGAGAACATCCTGCACCGCTTTTACAATAGGAACTCGGTAACCTTTTCCGTGCGTCAAATCTAAGGCTCTTACCACGCCCAGCGCTGTCGTGAATTCGTCGACAGCACCGACAGCCTCTATGTGATCGTTACTCTTACTAATCCGGTGTCCGAAAAGCATTCCCGTACTGCCGTCATCCCCGCCTTTAGTTGCTATACTCATTATTTTTACTTCTTTCAAATAACATAGAGTTCCAGAACATCACCGACATTTTTAGCTTTTGTATTATAATACCTGAGTGCACGCGCCACCGCGTCTCCGTGACCCATATCTACCATCAGTGTATACAATATAATAGCATATGGTGGATCATCAATGAGATTAATTTCATTGATTGTATTCATGGCTTCCTCACTGACATTCAAAGAGTACACTCCGACAAAATTTACATAGGCACGGAATACAGACTCCATAATTTCGACAGGTGTATCACATCCCCTGTCTCTCATGACCACTTCATTATAAGCCTCGCCATGATTAGAATAACATCCTTTTTTTATTATAGTCGAACCGACTAGACCCGCCATAGCCGGTCATCCAAAACCGTCATCCCTAAAATATCTAGATTGGCAGGACTCTCCCTGGCTTGAGTCTTTCCAACCCTCGGCGCTCTGAGCTGCTATCTCAAAGTCAAACAAATCCGCACCCTCGACTATTTTTATCGAACTCATATCAGGCACAAGAATAATGAGTTTGCGTTAATTATAGCTAAACCATCAGAGTCGCATTCGCATTCTATGTGCGTCTCGCTGCGCGCATAGTTCCGGTGGATCGTTCTTAATCCGTTTTCAGGTAAGTAATAGTTACCCAGCCCAATCCCTTCTTGATCGTATGTGGTGAGACGATTCAAGAGTACACCAACGTATGATTCATCGATGTCTTCGTGGCACGCCATTCTTACCATCTTACGTACTTCACCTTCGTAAGTCCTATAGATTTTCCCAATTTCCAATTTAATCATCTAATAATAATAGGTGTGCCCATGTTATTCCAGGCAAGTTGAATATCCGAATCGTTATGAGATATCTCATGCAACATCCCACATTCTTCCAAAGTGTCCCCCATGAAGCCGCCGAGCGATTCATTGATGTCTCCGTGCTTTGCTATAAATTTAGCCTTCTCGTAACTACTCATATTATCCCAAGCTGCGCCTGCGCATAAATCATCTGTCAGTTCGAAAATAACGAAACTGTAACAACATCCCCTAAGAAAGGTGTCATAAGCCTTAACTTCACCTTTCAGGTATATCAATGCAGCGTCGCGCAGAGCTGCACTAAGTCTAGACTTACTAAAATGGTCTAAAACCTTCTGACGTGTAGCATATATAAATCCTACATAGCCTGAGTCCCACGGACAACTGAATGGACTAGTTGATATGGTAATACCTGAATGGTCATACATGTATATAGGCAGTGTGATAACCTTACCAAGGGACCGCAAATACGAACTAGGATCTGATGTAGGTTGTTCGTCACCTAGGCTGTATCTATTATGCCAGAAAGCCATAGTACCTACGCTGTCGAACTCACGCGGATTATTCTCCTCCATCCGTTCGTCTTGCTCAATCAATAAAGCACGCATTAAACGACCACCACCTCCCCGTTAGGTTTCACCACACGATTCCACTTATACCCTTCCATCATCTGCATCTGATAGTACTTCGTTTCCAACCAATCGTATACGTGATGTGTGCATTCCATTATTTATGAAAGTCCCTCGTTTTTAGTTTCGCGATGATGCGTTCATTATTTCTATTGAACAGCTCCACCTTAGGCCGTGCGACGATACCCTCGGCCTGGAAGTCACCCCAAGTCGATACAATACCACCCACTACGGCTTCTATCATCTCGGCAATAGTGCCCTCGCCTATAATGGGAACCGCATGGATACCCAGCTTCTTGGCGACGTCCCCTACGTTGGAACGACCCAACCACCACTGGGCGATCTTAACGTCGAATAGGACAAATTCCTGGGAACTACCATAGCAGGCCCCCATCTTCTGAATTTTGGCACCGTAGCCCTCCCCATACAGACAAGCTCCGTCCGGGAATACTTCCATCATGCGCTCCAACTGCGGATCAAACATCTCACGCAGGCGTGATACCAGCTTTGATGGTATCTGTGCGTTATCAGACTTACCCAAGTAATCCAGCTTACCATCTTCGATTTTAATACGAATGTTGGTACCGTCTACCTTCTCCGTCCACTCCCACGTATTGTCCTTTAAATACTCGAACTCTGGCGTGGAGTATTCCCCAATCAAAAGGGTCTTACCCCCGTTGGTCATGTCTCTCTTAAAGACCGTATTTATCTTTGTATACTTATTCATACCAGAACGCGTTTAATGACGGTGTGCTTGTCCAGCCACTCCGACGCCGATATTGTTTCCACCATGCCGTCGCAGTCGTCGTACTCCGTAACGTTACACACGCTGAGCACATCTGGAGTGATCAGGCGCTGAAGTACTTTTTCTTTACTCAGTTCCTTGTTTTTAGGCGTCTCCTCATCGTATGCAGTATGAATGTCGAATGTGCTATTCATTTGATTCTTGTTTTACTAGTTTCAAAACCCGTCTGCAGTATTTACTGCCGTTCAACCTGTCGTAACTAAGCTCCATAGGACACCTGTCCCCGGCAATGCGCCTGTTTCGAAGATGTCTGGAAACAATTGAATTATCGGCTGCGTACTCGTGACCAGCGGAGCATCTCAATATGACAATTTTATCACTCACTTCTTATTAGTGTTTAGGTTGACGCCTGGGGGATTCGAACCCCCATTTCCCCGAGTCAGTCGGGGGTGCTACTCTCTGCCCTATGGCTCGCCGGTATAAGCTACCGATTGCATTAAGGCGTCATAATTATTCTAAAATGGACTCAGCTTCTATGTTCTCTCCGTGTAATTCGGGCGAGTAGATGACTCACCCGCACAGACGCAGGGGCCATGGGTAGCCTTCAGACTCTCATTCAGCTCCTTTTGTAGTGTTGCCAGAGCCGCAGGGCTGCCGCAGCAATTCTTCCACTTCTTAGATGCCCCACACATGCATGGGGCGTTACGCGCCGCTCCTGTTAGTTGTATTGTTCTGTGTCTCATTTTCGTGATCGTAATGTCCGAGGATCCTTCTTGCTATATCTAGTGCTTCCTTCGATCCATTTTCCAAATCCCTTACAAAGGATAGTGAAGCAGTGTCATCAGTCTGACCTGACGTCGCCAGCTCATCATCTCTTTGCAGAAGTATCCTATCTCCCTCTTTGAACAGCGCATAAGGTGTGTTGTCGCCCGACTTATCTTCCAATGACCCCCACCACCATATGGTGTCACCGGGCTCAGCGTCTATGTTCCCTCCGTGCAATTCGGGCGAGTAGATGACTCGCGTACATAGACCAGACGCACGGGCCATGGGCAGGATGTCCTCGCTTATTTCTTCTCCGCAGAAGTCGCTCCCTATTGACTCGATGTAGCACCACACGTCCTCTCCAAACTTCGTAAACGATTTATCTATACCGTTTACACCTTCTACTGCTTTAGCGGTGGATGTAGCCACATTTATCATTAGAATCTTCAAGTCCTCCTCGTTTATACTGTATGTTTTCATCGGAATTATTGGGTTGAAACCCCGCCCCTTTAGGGCGGGGAGGATGTCAAACGTGATAGTGGTTACCGCAGACGCTGCACTCGTCCACGTATTCACGTAATAGATCAAAAATCGAAAGTCCGGTAATCATTTTTATTGCTGACTCTGTGGCTCCACAACTGGGGCACGCTCTCAGCGAGCCTACTTTAGCAGATGGGTATACTGACATAACAGAGCTTGTCACGTCAGACTCCTCCATAGCTTTCTCAGCGTCGAGAGCCCTCTTCTTCCAATGGGAAGTTGCACACATCGTCTCCGTCTCTACTCTCTTTTGCCAATCAGCTATAGCCGTACGACACGGAAGTAGAGAAGTGTTTGGCATCCCCAAGAATACATAAGCTTCGTTTAAAAGGCCTTCAATACGTGATTCTTTGCTGTCTTTAATTTCTTCCATATAGATTAAGTATTAACGCTGTGTTCCATTCTACGACCTCTTACAATATGTATTAGAGCCCTTTCCGCCGCTTTCGAGGATCTATCGAATATCTTCCAATCACGCACGCAGTCAGGAGAATGCAGATCGAGAGGGAGGCTATTTGTTTTAAGCCTACCCCAACCCACCGCCCAGAACATACTAGTAGGCATCTTCTTACTCATGCCTGTATGGTTTAAAATTCTATTCATTGTTTAAGACGTCTTAAGTAAGGCTAGCTTACCGCCTGACTCGTCTGGTTCACACTTGGTGCAGAAGAATGATACTTCGCTACCTTCAAAAAATTCTTTTATAGACGGGTGCGGGGACACGTCCATACGTATATCGAATATGTGCTCACAGTCCAGATGTATACGACGACGCCGGGGATGGGTATTACTGATGTGATCCTGTCTGGTTATACTGCGCCACACGCCTCGTAAATTTTCATTACTCATAGTTGTTTAAGACACCTTAAGGGTTGCGTATGTATTGCTGTGTGTCTTACTGTCAGCAATCTAGAGGGGCATGGGTGTTGGCTGCACTATTTTGTGAGGAGTCAGTTTCTATAACTCTTTGACGCTCATCCACTTACGAACGCAAAAACACCCATTTTTGCAGACCATATTGTAGTCACTAATTTGCATCATCAAACACCGACGCACCTCCGTCTACACATAACCCACTCACTCT
>Ga0209702_10003523_pt1 | contig 24483 bp, 24 predicted proteins | sample FRY01_FD_187210 | JGI IMG/M metagenome (GOLD analysis project Ga0209702, IMG submission 187210) | Freshwater microbial communities from Lake Fryxell liftoff mats and glacier meltwater in Antarctica - FRY-01 (SPAdes) (version 2) | ecosystem: Environmental > Aquatic > Freshwater > Ice > Glacier... | reverse complement strand
ACTTTGATGCCGTATCCATCAGAGGATCCACCCCGCCATCGCGGGATTTCTTTCCTGATAAACGGCTGTTTCATCTCAGCACTCCTGTTTCCTTGCCCGTAGGCAGGGAGGCATCCATAACATCTCCTGTGAGCTTGGACGCCGGTTTGCACCGCTGGGATCGATTGTGATTGGCAGGTCAAAAACTTGAATCGGTAAACGGATGTGTGTCGTGTCAGGCATTGCATCCCGGCGTGTAAGGTAAATGCTAACGACGCCCGCACAAGCATCGATCTGACCGGGGAAAACCCGCATGTTCTGTCGATCTGCGCGCCATCGGCCCCGCGCCGACCGCCCGATTGGTGTTAAGCGCCGAATTGTCCGGAAACCCGCTTGCTTATCCGGCTTTTCAACATCGGTGGTTTCCTTAACCTTGACCCCGTCCCTCACGAAATGAACAAGTGATATCCGCGGGTTGGCCCGCAATGGCAACCAGAGTCCGCTGCCCGCACTGAATAGTCAGGGCGGACCCGGCGCCTCGAACAGACAGAGGCGTTCCGCTTAACAGGAGTTTCAAATGGCTTCCATCATCAATACCAATATCGCGTCGCTCAACGCGCAACGCAACCTGGCCATGAGCCAAACGTCTCTGACGACGTCCATGCAGCGGCTTTCGTCCGGACTGCGCATCAACAGCGCGAAGGACGATGCGGCGGGTCTGGCCATCTCGGAGCGATTCACCACGCAGATCCGGGGTTTGAACCAGGCGGCGCGCAATGCCAACGACGGCATCTCGCTGTCGCAGACGGCAGAGGGCGCGTTGGGTGAAATGGCCAGCAATCTGCAGCGCATTCGCGAACTGGCGGTGCAGTCGGCCAACTCCACCAACTCGGCATCCGATCGAGCCGCGCTGGACCAGGAGGTGCAGCAACGACTGGCCGAGATGGACCGTGTGGCGACGCAGACCGCGTTCAACGGCCTCAAACTACTGGACGGATCGTTCGGCAATTCGACGTTCCAGGTGGGGGCCAATGTCGGCGACACGATCCCAATCTCGCTGGGTACCAGCATGCGTACCAGCAAGATCGGGAATATTGCGAGCAGCAGTTCGACCAATGCCTTTGGCGTGGGTGTTGCGGCCTTGACGGCTGGGGCGGCCGCGATTACGGTCGGGCCGAATGCGGCGACGTCCATCGGTGCATCGGTGGCGGGTACGTCGGTGGGGCAGAACGCGGGAAGCGCCTTTGCCAAGGCAGAGGCGATCAATTTGTCGGCCGTGCCGGGACTGACGGTGTCGGCCGCAACCTATACGGCGTTGACGATTGGGCCGACGGTCACCACCGGCACGGTGGGTGCTCCGGTAGCGACGGCGACCTACAGCCTGACCATCAATGGCCAACCGATTTTCGCGAACTTCGATGGCACCACGGGCGCTACTCTGTCGGTGCAGCAAATCGTGGATGCCGTCAATTCCCAGAAAACTAATACCGGCGTGTCGGCAGTGCTTACGGGTACTACCTTGCTGCTGGAGGCCGCGGACGGGCGGGACATCAATATCGGGCAGGTGCACGGCACCGGATCGTCCGGTGGACTGTCAATACACATTGCTGTGCCCGCCACGGCCACGACACCCACCTATCTGGCCGGCGTTGTTGGCGCGACACTTGCCGATGGCGCAGCGGCTGCGGCAAACAACGGGGCCGGCACCAATAGCGGTCAGCTCAAATTTACTGCGCAGGCCAATATCGTCTTCACGGGCGAAGCCGTCAAGATGGGCCTGGGCGCCGCGGCCGATGCCACGATCAATCTGGATGCGGTTTCCATCGCAACCGCTAATGTCCTGACGGTTTCGGGTGCCAACAACGTCATTCAACGCGTCGACGCGGCGTTGACCACGGTCAGCGGCTTGCGCAGCACCTTCGGCGCAATCCAGAATCGCTTTGAATCGGTGATCGCCAACCTCACGACCACGTCCGAGAATCTGACGGCGTCCCGCAGTCGTATCCAGGACGCAGATTTCGCCATGGAAACCGCGAATCTGTCGCGTGCCCAGATCCTGCAGCAGGCTGGCACCGCGATGGTGGCGCAGGCCAATCAAATACCGCAAGGGGTGCTGGCCCTGTTGCGCCAGTAAGCTAGCCGCCGCCATTGGGTGGCGCCTCGCACATTCCATTTTTTGCGCCCCGATCGGTTTTTCCGATCGGGGCGCTTCCATTTGGGCAGAGGGAGGGCTCAAGTTTTCCGGCGCGATGCCGTTAAACGTACAGAGCTTTTGCACATTTTTGATCTGTCAAGTGATTTTGTGCACAGGTAAACGACGATCAGAGGTGGAAAAAGCGGATATTTCTCAAGTTAGGACGTGATTACGCCGAAGACAAACTCAACGGGTTCCGATTCGGACTCGTCGGCCAGCAACAGAACAGGGGTTCGGGCAGGTCTAGGCGGTCGGTGGAATCACCGGCAGTGGGAATGGCGACAAACCCGTAGTAGTCCAGCTTAAAAGGAGCTTCCAAATGGCCTCGATCATCAACACGAACATCAGTTCAATCACCGCTCAGCGCAACCTGGCTACATCCCAGATGTCACTGGCGACTTCCATGCAGCGCCTGTCTTCGGGCCTGCGCATCAACAGCGCCAAGGACGATGCGGCCGGCCTGTCGATTGCCGAGCGTTTCACGACGCAGATTCGCGGGCTGAACCAGGCCTCGCGTAACGCCAATGACGGCATCTCGCTGGCGCAAACGGCCGAGGGCGCGCTGGCCGAAATCACCAGCAACTTGCAGCGTATCCGCGAACTGGCCGTGCAGTCGGCCAACTCGACCAACTCGTCGGCTGACCGCAATGCGCTTGATCAGGAGGTGCAACAGCGTCTGGCTGAGATCGATCGCGTCGGAGCGCAGACGTCCTTCAATGGACAGAAGATTCTGGACGGCTCGTTTGGCAATGCGGTGTTCCAGGTCGGCGCCAATGTGGGTGAGACCATTAGCGTCAGCCTGGCTTCCAGCGTCCGAACCACGGCAATTGGCAAGACCGCAGACAACGTCAACGGCACAACCGCCTTCAATTCTGCCTTAGCAGTCGGACAGCAAGGTACCGGCGTTAACAGCAGCGCGTTAGCTACTGGAGATTTGACAATTGCCGTCGGTAACGAAAGTGCGGTTGGTGTGCCTGCGTCGGCGAGCTACATTGGTTCGGCTGCATCGCAGGACGCCTCCAGCGCTTTCGCCAAGGCTGGTGCCATCAACGGTGCTGCAGTTACAGGATTGTCAGCGACCGCGGATACAACTGTCACGTTTGATTTTGTTGCGGTAACGGATACGTCTTCCGCCTACACGCTGACGATCAACAGCCAGGCGATCTATTCTGCGAACGGTGATGCATTGAGCGGCACGCAGATTGCACAAGCGATCAACGCAAATGCAGGGGCTACTGGCGTTACGGCTGCATTTGACAGCGCGAACAACCGTATGACCTTGGGTGCCGCCGATGGTCGTAACATCACGCTAAGTCAGACGGCTAGTGACGCCGCGGGCTTGGGAGAAGGTCTCGCAGCCACCACAACTGGCTTCAACAACTCTACAAATGACGCTCTGACCGCCGTGACCGCGGTTGCGACTACCGCTGTATCGAACACCTTCCAGGGCACCATCCGGCTGACCAGCACCTCGGCCATCACGCTGGGTGGAGCCAATGAGAGCTTTATTGGGTACGCAGACAACAGCCAGATGGCGTTGGGCAGTACGGCGCTGAATACCGCCTCGGTCACGACCGTTGCCAACGCGAACACAGCGATTGGACGTGTTGATGCAGCGCTGTCCTCGGTCAGCACCTTGCGCAGCACTTTCGGCGCGATTCAGAACCGTTTTGATTCGGTGATTGCAACGCTGAGCACCACGTCGGAAAACCTGTCGGCATCCCGCAGCCGGGTCCAGGACGCTGACTTCGCCCAGGAAACCGCCAACCTGTCGCGGGCGCAGATCCTGCAACAGGCTGGTACGGCGATGGTGGCGCAGGCCAACCAGTTGCCGCAGGGTGTGTTGGCCCTGCTGCGTTAATCGCGCGGCAGTAGGCGAAGTTATGTCGGACCCGTCATGGGTCTGGCAGATTCACCGGGCGGTGACGGGCATTTGGCCGGTCACCGCCTTTCGTGTTCTGGAAATCTAGGGCTTTTCGGAGGTTTGGCCAGCGTAGCATTCCCCATAATGGGACGCGGCAATTTGGGCGGGAGATCGACAGCATGGCAACCATTTCATCGGTAGGTATCGGCAGCGGCCTGGACGTCAAGAGCATCGTGACGCAGCTGGTTGCGCTCGAAAAGCAGCCACTCAAGTCGCTGCAGGTCAAGGCCAGCAATTTCCAGGCGCAGGTGTCGGCGTTCGCCCAGATCCAGTCCGAGTTTTCGGCCTTGTCCGACGTGGCCCAGCGTATTTCGGCGGCGGGTGCCTGGAGCGCCCGCACCGCCAGTTCATCCAATACCTCAGCCGCAACCATCACCGCGACATCCACTACGGCCGCGACCTCGTTCACGCTTGATGTCGACGTGCTGGCACAGACGCAGTCGGTATCGTCGGCGCAGTTGGCTGCCGGACAGCCGGTCGGGTCTGGCACGCTGACTTTGCAGCTGGGTACCTGGAGTGGCAATGGAGCGAGCTTTACGCCGGCGGCCACCGGCCCGGTCGATGTGGTGATATTGGCAACCGACACGGTGGCCGATGTCGCGACCAAGATCAATGCCGCAGGTGCTGGCGTCGTGGCGACGGCCTTTTTCGATGGCCAACAAAATCGCTTGGTGTTGGCCTCCAAGGACACCGGTGAGGCAGCTGGTTTTCGGTTGCAGGTGGCCGACGACGATGCCGGTCTGCCGGGCGATGAAGCCGGGCTTTCGCGTCTGGCGTTCGACCCCGAGGCGGGCGTATTCGGCATGGCGCAGGCCAGCCTGCCGGTACGATACGGTCAGGATGCGCAGGCGCGCATCAATGGCCTGGCCGTGACGTCGGCAACCAACACGCTGGAAAACAATATTCCGGGGGTCACGATCAAACTGTTGGCCACCACCACGACGGGCTTCGGCACACTGGGTGAGACCCGGTCCTCGGCGACCATGCGCATCAGCGAGGACGTGACGGTCGCGGTCAAGAACGTGAGCGACTTTGTCAGCGCCTACAACACGCTCAACAAGACACTCACCGAGTTGACCAAATTTGACTCCGCCACCAAGACAGGCGCCTTGTTCCAGGGTGATTCGTCCGTGGTGGGGCTGCAGACGGTGCTGCGCAACATGGCCGCATCAATCAGCCAGGGCGGCGGGGCCTACCAGCGTTTGTCCGACGTCGGTCTGGAGCGCCAACTCGACGGGTCGATGGTCATCAACACGACCAAATTGAGCGTGGCAGCCAATAACGGCAACGCGCTGCAAGGGCTGTTCACGACCAACAATGACAATCCGCTGTCCAACGGGTTTGCACTCAAGTTTGAGACCTTAAGTAGAGGCGTGTTGTCCAGCAGCGGCTCTGTGACCAACAAGGCGGCCGCGTTGCAACGGGAAATCCAGCGCAATGCCGACGCACAGGAGAAGGTCAACGAGCGCGCGGCTGTGGTCGAGGCCCGGTTGAACAAGCAGTACTCGGCGCTCGACGCACGCATGGCACAGCTGACCGCGCTTAATGCCTTTGTGGCCCAGCAGGTCACGCTCTGGAATAACGCCGGCAACTCGCGCTGAGTCGCGCCGGCCGCCGAACACCGCCCCGGTCGCCACGGCCTGGGCACGGGCTGTCAGTTACCGCCTGTTGCGCGGCTTTCCGACTTGAGGGCGAAAAGCACCGCAAAACGCTCCCACCCGGACCGATCGAGGCGGCACAATACGCTTGAGTTGTCCCCCGTCTTGCCGATAACCAATACATACACAGATTGGATCGCAGCATGTTTAACTCGGTTGGTTCACGCTCGGCTTCCGCCTACCGGAAGATTGGTGTTGAAACGCAGGTCGACCATGCCAATCCGCAACAGCTGGTTGGCATGTTGTTCGACGGCCTGCAGTTGGCCATCGGTTCGGCGCGCGGGGCCTTGCAACGCGGGGACATCAGCGCCAAGGGTCAACAGATCGGTATCGCGGTGCGCATTCTCGACGAAGGCCTGCGTGGCAGCCTCAACCTGGAGCAGGGTGGGGAACTGGCAGGCAACCTGCATGATCTATACCAGTACTGTGTGATGCGACTGACCCATGCCAACCTGCGCAACGATGACGCAGCACTGGCCGAAGTGCAGAAGCTGATCGAACCGGTTGCGGCCGGATGGAAACAGATGGGCGAGGCGGCAACGCAACGCCTGAAGGCAGCTTGAGTACCCGGAGCCCTTGATGAGCCAGAAACCTATCGATTACTACCGGGCCATCGAAGCGGCCAGCGGCCAGATGCTGCAAGCAGCCAAGGCCGCCGACTGGGATGGTGTGGTCCGGCTCGAGGGCACCTGCGCGGTGCTGATCGAGCAGTTGCGTTACACGTCGACCACGCAGGATCTGCCCAAGGAAAACCGTGCGGAAAAGTCCGGCATCATGTTGCGCATCCTGGCCAACGACGCCCAGATCCGTTACCTGGCCGAGCCCTGGATGGCGCATTTCGAGAAGAAGTTCGAGGGTCTGCAGCAGATGCTGCACTGAACCGGTAGGCGTCTGGGCCGGCGGCCGTCAGACCTGCATGTTCATGATGTCGGTATAGGCCTGGACCATGCGGTTGCGCACATGCAAGGTCGCCTGAAAACCGATCTGGGCCTTCTGGATCGCCACCATGGTGTCCTCCAGGCTGACTGTGGGGTTCTCCATCTGAACCTCGCGCTGCATCTGCCGGGAGTTGCTCTGGGCAGCGCTCACTTCGGTCAGCGCACTTTTCATGGCGCCGCTGAAGCCGCCCGCGGCGCCGCCAACGGCCGTATCACCGTCAGGGCGCGTGAGCGCGGCGGGGCGCAATCCAAGTGGGAAACTGGTGGGTGGCAGGCGTAGATCCATGGTGTTCTCCGACTGGGGCGATCCCCATGACACTTGCATCCTAGCGGCCTACGACAACTGAAAATAATTGAATTGACAGGTGAATGCGGGCCTTATCGGCCTAATGTTTTGCGCCTGCATCCGAATAATCGACTCCATCGTTGGTGCGACCTCGCGCCACGCCGTTTCGGATGGTTCGATGAACGCAGTTGCCACGCTACCCCCACCTGTCACGCTGAACCAGCGGCTGTCCGGGCTGGAGTCCGGCCAGCGCATGCGCCTGGCCTTCGGCGCGCTCGTCATCCTGGCCATCGTCATCGCCGGCGTCGTCTTGGGCAGCAAGCCGGATTGGCGCGTGCTGTATGCGAACCTGGCCGACAAGGATGGCGGTGCCATCGTGGCCCAGCTGTCGCAGATGAACATTCCCTACAAACATACGGAAGGCGGCTCGGCCATTCTGGTGCCGGCGGACAAGGTGCACGACACCCGGCTGCGCCTGGCCTCCCAGGGATTGCCCAAGGGCTCGGTGGTCGGCTTCGAGATGATGGAGTCCAACCGTTTCGGCATGACCCAGTTTCAGGAGCGCCTCACATTCCAGCGCGGCCTGGAGGGTGAGCTGACGCGATCCATCCAGGCCTTGTCGTCGGTGCAAAGCGCACGTGTGCATCTGGCGCTACCGAACCAAAACGGTTTCTTTCGCGAGCAGCAAAAGCCCTCGGCCTCGGTGTTGGTCAGCCTGTATCCGGCGCGCTCGCTGGATCGCACCCAGATTGCCGGCATCGTGCATCTGATTGCATCGAGTGTTCCTGAATTGGCGCCGTCGGCAGTGAGCGTGCTTGACGACACCGGCAAGCTGCTGTCCACACCAGCCGACGGCTCGGGCGATTCGCGCGGAGTCGACGCGGAGCAACTGCAATACACCCAGAGCATCGAGCAGTCGTTCACCCGCCGCATCCTGGACATCCTGGAGCCTATCGTCGGCAAGGGCAATGCGCGCGCCCAGGTGACGGCCGACGTCGACTTCTCGCAGACGCAGTCGACCTCCGAGTCGCATCGCCCGAACCAGACGCCAGACAGCAGCGCCATCCGCAGCCAGCAGCTGGTGGAGACCGGTGCCGGCGCCGGTGCGGCAGCCGGCCCCTTCGGTGTGCCGGGCGCCGTGACCAATCAGCCGCCGGGTGCCACCACGGCGCCGATCAACGCACCGGCGCAAACCCTTGCTGCGGCCGGCACGCTGGGGGTCGGTGCGGCTGCGGCTGGCGGCAAGCGCGAGTCGATCATCAATTACGAGGTGGACAAGACGGTGCGGGTGATGCGTTCGAGCACAGGCCAGGTACGCCGCCTGAGTGCGGCGGTGGTGGTCAATCACCGCGCTGGCAAGAACGAAAGCGGCAAAGAGACATTGGTGGCACTGACGGCCGATGAAATCGAGAAGATGACCGCGCTGGTGCGTGAAACCATCGGATTCAACAAGGAGCGCGGTGACTCGGTGAATCTGATGAACGCACCGTTCGCAGTTGAAAAGAAGGACGAGTTGGTGCTGCCGCTGTGGCGTCAGCCCGAGATGCAAGAGTTGGCGCGCAGCCTGGCCTGGCCGATCGGCACGGTGCTGCTGGTGGCGCTGGTGCTGCTGGGGCTGGTGCGACCCGGCCTCAAGGCGATGTCGCAGCGGACCACAATGGTCGCGGCAATGGGCGAAGGGCAAGAGGGCGGGCAACTCGACGCCCTGGTGGCCGACGACGCCGAGCGTCCACCGCTGCTGATCAAGGCAGCGGCCAAACCTCCGCCGGAGCCGACCGAAGGCGAGTTGCGCCTCGAAGACGCACGCAAGCTGGCACGCGAGAATCCGGCGGCAGTCGCCAGCATCGTCAAAGGGTGGATCAGCAGCGAGGTGCCGGCCTGAGCCCGGTCTGGTAAAACACGTATATGGCTGACGACGGACTACAGGACGCTGCGATTTTGCTGATGTCGCTCGGAGAAGCTGAGGCGGCAGAGGTGTTCAAGCATCTGTCGCCCAAAGAGGTGCAGAAGCTGGGCGAGGCGATCGCGCGCACCAAGGCGATTCCGCGGGACCGGGCAGACAACGTGGTGGGGAAATTCATCGAGGTCGCGGCGTCCCAGAGCCTGCTGGTGGCCGACTCCGGCGACTATGTGCGCGCAGTGCTGCGGCGGGCGCTGGGCGACGACAAGGCGACCCTGCTACTCGACCGCATATTGCAAGGTGGCGACGTTTCCGGCATCGAGAGTCTGAAATGGATGGATGCGCTGTCGGTGGCCGAGTTGCTGCGCAATGAACATCCCCAGATCGTGGCGGCCATCCTGGTCCATCTGGATTTCGATCAAGGTTCGGATGTGCTCAAACTGATTGGCGAACGCCAGCGCAACGATGTGATGCTGCGTATTGCCACCATGGAAGGTATCCAGCCCTCCGCGCTCAAGGATCTCAACGAGGTGCTGTTCCAGGTGTTGCAGGGCACGGACAAGGTGCGCAAGTCGTCGATGGGTGGTGTCAAGGCGGCAGCCGGGATGATCAATCTGATGGGCGCGAATATTGAAGGGGCCGTGATCGAGTCGATCCGCAGCCACGACCCGGATCTGGCGCAAAAGATCATGGACAAGATGTTCGTGTTCGACGACCTGCTCACGCTGGACAACAAGGCGATCCAGACCGTGCTCAAGGAAGTGGCGTCCGATACGCTGATTGCCGCGCTCAAGGGTGCGCAGCACGAACTCAAGGAAAAGATCCTGTCCAACATGTCCTCGCGTGCGGCCGAGACCTTGCGCGAAGATCTGGAGTCGCGTGGGCCGATGCGCCTGTCCGAGGTGGAGGCACAGCAGAAGGAAATTCTCAAGACCGTGCGCCGGCTCGCCGACGAGGGGCAGATCGTGGTCGGCGGTGGCGCCGACGACGCCATGGTGTAACGAGTCGGCCGAGCCATGCGCAACCTCACACGTTTCATCCCGGGCGAAGACATCCGCCAGGTCTCCCAGTGGAATTTTGGCGACGTCGATGCCGACCTGCTCAAGCTGGCCGAAGAAGGCCGTGCGCGGCAGGCCGAGGTGGACCATGTGCGCGATGAAGCGTCGCGACAAAAGTCCCGCACCGAAGGTTTTGCCGAGGGTTTTGCGCAAGGCCAGGCGAACGCCATCTTGCAGGGCGAGCACCAGTTGCAGGCCTATATTGAAGGGCAGGGCCGGGAATCGGCCGCACAGTTTGCGCAGTTGCTGCTGTCGGCCCAGGAGCAACTAGTGCAGTCGCAACAGGTGATGGCGCGCGGTGTGCTGGAGCTGGCGTGCGAGGTGGCCCGGCAGGTCCTGCGCCACGAGTTGTCGGTCAACCCGAACGTGGTGCTACCGGTCGTGCGCGAAGGCCTCAATCTGCTGGCCGACGACAGCAAGAGCGCGGTGGTCCGGCTCAATCCGCTCGACCTGGATGTGCTCGAAGACACCTTGCAGGCCGAGTTTTCCGGTCTGTCGCTGACCTTGACGCCCGACAGCAGCATCGAGCCTGGCGGCTGCCGTATCTCCAACGCCGGAGCGGTGATCGAGGGCGATCTGCATACGCGCTGGCGCCGTGCCATCGCCAAACTCGGCCTGGAGCTCGATTGGGATGAGTGATGCCATGGTCACCGACCAGCCGGCCGCCTGGCAGCAATTGCTTGAAGATGCCTGTGCCCGGGTGCGGGTGGGCAGCTCTCTGGAGCAGCGCGGTACCTTGACGCGGCTGGCCGGCCTGGTGCTCGAGGCCAGCGGGCTGCGCATGCCGGTGGGCAGCCAGTGTTACATCCGTTCGCCGTCACGCGATCCGGTGCTGGCCGAGGTTGTCGGCTTCTCGCAGGACCGGGCGTATCTGATGCCTGCCGGCGACGTGCATGGTCTGACCAGCGGTGCTGCCGTGGTGCCCGCGGCGGCATTTGTGCCAACACCCCGGTTGGGACAGGCGACGCACCAGGATTCCGATCTGGACGTCGGGCGTCTGCGCCTGCCATTGGGCGAAGGCTTGCTGGGCCGAGTGGTGGACGCGCATGGCGCACCAATGGACCGCATGGGGCCAATTCTGGACGTGGCACCGTTGGCGCTGGATCGTAACCCGGTCAACGCGATGGACCGGGCGCCGGTCCGCGACGTGCTTGACACCGGCATACGGGCGATCAATGCCTTGCTCACCGTGGGGCGGGGCCAGCGTATCGGCCTGTTCTCGGGTTCCGGCGTGGGCAAGAGTGTGCTGCTCGGCATGATGGCGCGCTACACCAGTGCTGATGTCATCGTCGTGGGCCTGATCGGCGAACGGGGACGCGAGGTCAAGGAGTTCATCGAGGACATCCTGGGCGACGAGGGGCGGGCCCGGTCGGTTGTGGTGGCGGCGCCAGCCGATTCCCCGCCCATGGTGCGCATGCAAGGTGCAGCCTATGCCACCGCGATCGCGGAGAGCTTTCGCGACAAGGGCAAACATGTGTTGCTGCTGATGGACTCACTGACGCGTTATGCGATGGCACAGCGCGAGATCGCACTGGCCATCGGCGAGCCGCCAGCGACCAAGGGTTATCCGCCATCGTGTTTTGCCAAGTTGCCGCAGTTGGTCGAGCGCAGCGGCAACGGCCTGCACGGTGTGGGGTCGATCACCGCGTTCTATACCGTGTTGTCCGAGGGCGACGACCAGCAGGACCCCATTGCCGATGCGGCGCGGGCGATTCTGGACGGGCATATCGTGTTGTCCCGCGAACTGGCTGAAGCCGGTCACTATCCGGCCATTGACATCGCGCAATCGGCTTCGCGGGTGATGCACAACGTGGTGCCCGCCAGCCATTTCGATCTTGCGCGACGCTTTAGGGCCATGAATGCGAAATACGACAAAGGGCGCGATCTGGTGCAGATCGGCGCCTACGTCGGCGGCTCCGATGCGCAGATGGACCGGGCCATCACCTTGCATGAGCCGATGCAGGCGTTTTTGCAGCAGGACATGTTTGCGCCCGCGACGCTGACTGACAGCCTGGCCGACATGGGCCTGGTGCTGGGCGAGGGCAAGCCATGAAGAATTTGCGTACGCCGACTGACGGCAGGTGCTGGCCATGAGCCGCCGGGCCGCCCCAAGGCGAATCCCGCAGTGCGCAGCACGGAGGGTTGTTCAGTGAGCCGCCGGGCCGCCCCAAGGCGAATCCCGCAGTGCGCAGCACGGAGGGTAGTGCAGTGAGCCCATTGAACGGGCTGCGGGTGGCGATCGACCTGGCGACACGCCAGCGGGACGATGCCAGCCAGGCCCTGGCGCAGGTGGTACGTCGGTTTGAGCACGCCCGCATGCAGATGGAGCAGTTGCGCAGCTACGCGGCCGATACCGCAGCGCGTTGGTCGGTGGCGTCGCAGGCCAGCGCCACACCACAAATTGTGGGCCACTATTACCAGTTCATGGAGCGTTTGGATCAGACCATCGAAATGCAGCAAGGCGCGATCGCCGAGGTGCAGCGCCAGCGCGAAGCCGCTCGACAGGTGCTGCTGGAGGCCGAAGTCCGCATGGCCGGGCTCAATCGCCTGCTGAACAAGCGCCGCGGCGAACTGGCGCGGGCGCAGGAACAACGCGAACAACGGCAGTCCGATGAGTTGGCGGCACAGATGCACCGGCGTGTGGCACTGGCCAGAGAAAACAGAGGAACTTTATGACCATCGAAATCAGCGCACCCGCGCCGGCATCGAGTACCGGCACCAAGCCGGGTGCACGCGCACAAAACACGCAGACGGTCGACGACGCGCCGGTCGTATCTTTCCTGTCGCTGCTCGGTGCCATGGGGCTGGGCGCGGCAGATGTGACGGTCGTAGCCACCGCGATACTCGAAGCGGGCGCTGAGGACGCCGCGCAGGCCGAGCGCCTGAGCGATGGCCGCCTGCGTGCGGAACCCGGGCATGACGATGGCGCGTCCCAAGCGGCACTGGCGCTGACGCCTTTGGCTGCAGACTGGTGGGCTGCGTCCGCTGCGGCGGCCGCAGCTGCTCCAGCTGCTGCGTCAACTTCGGCTGCTGCGGCCGTGGCGGCCGGACTGCCGGGACATGACCGTGCCGCAGGACAAGGGCCGGGCGCTGGCCTGGACGCAGCGTCTGCACGGGCGCGCGCGATGGAGTCCACGCAGCAAGCGGGCGGTGAGGCCGCGTTGTCCAAACCGGCGGCGCGCATCAACGCGACGAACGAACTGCAGCAACTTCCGGCGCATGCGCTGGCGGCGCAGCAGCAAGGGGATGCCGCGCCGGTATCGTCCAGAGACTTCATGGCCCGGGTGGAGGCTGCGCGCGTGGCGGCCGAACCCGACGCCGCGACGCTGCGCGCGGCCAGCGCACCGCTGGGGGGCGGGCCATCGCTCACCCAGGGGGTATCGATGTTCGATTCGATGGCTGCTGGGCTGCGTCCCAGCGGGGCGTTGCGCGGCCAGGAGCGTAATCAATTCCGGATGGGAGCCACAGGCACTGCGCCGGGCATGGTGACCTGGGGTGATGCGACACCGGCCGGAACCCAGCATGGCGCCAGTGCGGTCTATGCGCCGGGTGCGCTGACGCCGGCGCCGGCTACGGCCATGGCGGAGAAAGTCCATTACTGGGTTTCGCGCGGCGTGCAAAGCGCCTCGTTGCAGCTCGATGCGTTTGCCGGCGGATCGGTCGACGTCAGCATCGCTGTCAAGGGGGATCAGGCGATCATCGAGTTCCGCACCGATCAACCGCAGGCACGCCAGTTGCTGCTCGAAGCCATGCCGCAGCTCAAGGAGCTGCTGGCCAGTGAGGGCTTGATGCTGTCGGGCGGGTTTGTCGGGGGTTCGGCTCAGCAAGGTGGGCAATCGCAAGGTCGAGGTAACCCGCAGACCACGGCACGCGAGGTGCTGGTGGGTACGCCTCAGGCCGCGCCAGGCTGCGCCAGGCCGCTAGACGGAGTGTCGGGCGGCAGGGTGGACCTGTTCGTGTGAGACACATTTCCCGGGCCAAGTGGCAGGGATTGCCATGGATTCCGACCCTATATCCGTCCATCGCCGGGCAACGGGTGCAGAATAATCCTCATTTGCAATGCGACATCAAGGATGATTTGTGGCCACCAAACCTGCTGAAGCCGCTGCGGCACCGCCCAAGAGCAAGAAGATGCTTGTGATCGTGCTGCTGGTGGTGCTGGTCCTGGGACTTGCGGCAATCGGCGCGTTCGTTTTTGTCAGCAAGCAGCGCGCGGCGGCTGCCATGGACGATCAGAAGCAGTCGACGGCTGCCCAGCATGCGGCGCCCAGAGGACCGCCGGCCTACCTGCCGCTGGACAATATGGTCGTGAACCTGGCGGATCCGGGCGGTGAGCGGGTGGCGCAGGTCGGCATCACGTTCGAACTTCGGGATGCCGCGGCTGGCGAAACCGTCAAGCAGTACCTGCCCACGATTCGAAGTGGCGTGTTGCTGCTGGTCTCGCAAAAGACCTCCGAGGAGTTGCTGAAGCGCGAAGGCAAGGAAAAACTGGCCGCAGATATCCTGCGCGAGGCAGCGCGCCCGTTTGGTGGCATGGACGACGAGGAAGTGGCAGAGCCGCCCGCAAAGGGCGCTGACGAGTCGCTCAAACCGCGTAATCGCGTGCGTCCGGGAGATCTGCCGGTGCAGCGTGTGCTTTTCTCCAGCTTCATCGTGCAGTAGGGGCCTGGCGCAGAATCGACCATGAGTGACTCATTTTTGTCCCAGGAAGAGGTCGACGCCCTGCTTGAGGGTGTCACCGGGGAGAGCCAGAAAGACGTTGAACAGGCGGCCCAGAAGGGCGAGGTCCGGCCCTACGACATCTCGAGTCAGGAGCGCATCGTCCGGGGTCGCATGCCGACCATGGAGATCGTCAACGAGCGCTTTGCACGCAACCTGCGTCTGGGATTGTTCAACCTGATCCGCCGAACCCCCGAAATTTCGATCGGATCGATTGCGGTGCAGCGGTACGGCGCCTTTCTCCGGGAACTCACGGTTCCCACCAACTTCAACATCATGGCGGTGCGGCCTTTGCGCGGCAACTGTCTGATCGTCTTCGAGCCGGCACTGATTTTCGGGGTGATCGACACGCTTTTCGGCGGTACCGGAAAATTGCAGACCCGTATCGAGGGGCGTGACTTCTCCGCGACCGAACATCGTGTCATTGCTCGCTTGGTCAAGGTCGTGTCGGACGAGTACAAAAAGGCATGGAAGGGCATTTATCCGATCGAGCTGGAATACCAGCGCTCGGAGATGCAGCCCCAGTTTGCCAATGTGGCCACGCCCAGCGAGGTGGTGATCTGTACGACGTTCCAGCTCGAGATCGGCGGGCTCACCGGCGCGATTCATTTCTGCATGCCGTATGCGACGCTTGAGCCGATACGCGATGTGCTGTATTCGTCGACCCAGGGCGACTCCATGGAAGTGGATCGCCGTTGGGTCAATGTGTTGACGCACGAGATTCAGGCCGTGGAGATCACGATGGTGGCGGAACTGGCGCGTACCCGCACCACAGTGGAGCAGTTGCTGTCGATGAAGGTGGGTGACTTCATTGAACTGGAGCGTGCACCGAGTATCCAGGCGACGATCGATGGCGTGCCGATGTTCGAGTGCCAGTACGGCACCCACAACACGAAGTATGCGATCCGGATCGACAAGAGCCTGAGGAATCAAGACCTGGAATGGATGGGAGATAAAAATGGCAACTAACGAGCCACAAGACGACGGCAAACCTGGCGCCGATGCGGGCGCCGGAGCTGACGGAGACGGCGCCGGGGATTGGGCCGAGGCGTTGATCGACGAGAAGGACGGTGGCGATCCGGACGAAGAGCAGCCCGGGGGCGTGCTGTCGGGCGACCGGCCTGCACGGCCGTTCGGCAAATTCGGCGAAGGCCAGGTCAACGATATCAACATGGTGCTGGACATCCCGGTCCAGCTGTCGGTCGAACTCGGCCGCACACGGGTGTCGATCAAGCACATCCTGCAGCTCGGACAGGGCTCGGTGGTGGAACTGGACGCGTTGGCCGGTGAGCCGATGGACGTGCTGGTCAACGGCTACCTGATTGCCCAGGGCGAGGTGGTGGTGGTGAACGATAAGTTCGGTATCCGATTGACCGACGTGGTGACGCCGTCCGAGCGGCTGCGGCGCATCAAGAAGGGCTGAGAGGCGTGACACAGACGCTTTTGACGGTCGGCGCTTTCGTATTGGTGCTGGCCATGGTGCCGATGGCGCTGAAGTGGCTGCAAAGCCGTGGCGTTGCTACCGGGCCAGCCGGCACGACCGCGAGCCGGGTGCTGTCCGCGGTTGCCGTCGGGCCGCACCAGCGCGTGGTGACGGTCGAGGTCGGTCCGGCGCACGAGCGAATCTGTCTGGTGCTCGGCGTCACGGCACAGTCCATTTCCTGCCTGCATACGATGGCTGCGCCCGCACGTCCGGTCGATGGCGCTGGCGATACCCTGTCGGCGCCTGCGCCGGCGCCGCGCGGCTGAGCGGCCTTCGCCAGCCGTTTTTACATCATGGACAAGTCAACGAGTCACTGCAAGAGCGGGTTGATCCGAAGCGCGTTGCTGGTGCTGCTGGCGCTGCTGGTGCATGGGGTGGTGGCGGCGCAGGCGCAGGCGCCGGGACAACTGCCGCTGCTGGTGGGTACCGGACCCGCCGGCACCAGTTATTCAGTACCGATCCAGACGCTGCTATTTTTTACCGCACTATCTTTCCTGCCGGCGGTGCTGCTGATGATGACGGGCTTCACCCGTATCGTCATCGTGTTGTCGTTGTTGCGCCAGGCACTGGGGACGCAGGCTTCTCCGCCCAACCAGGTGATCGTGGGGCTGTCCCTGTTCCTCACGGTGTTTGTCATGGGCCCAACGCTGGACCGTGTCTACGAGGAAGCCTATCTGCCTTACAGCAAAAACACCATGCCGTTCGAGCAGGCACTCACCAAGGCCGAAGCGCCGATGCGCGAGTTCATGGCCAAGCAGACGCGGCAGTCCGACCTGGCGCTGTTCGTGCGGCTGGCCAAGCTGGATCCGGGCGCCACGGCGCAGACGGTGCCCATGCGTGTGCTGGTGCCGGCCTTCGTGACGAGCGAACTCAAGTCGGCGTTTCAGATCGGGTTCATGATCTTCATACCGTTTCTTGTGATTGACATCGTGGTGGCCAGCGTGTTGATGTCGCTGGGCATGATGATGTTGTCGCCGGTGTTGGTGGCATTGCCGTTCAAGCTGATGCTGTTTGTGCTGGCCGACGGCTGGAATCTGCTGATTGGCTCGCTGGCGGCCAGTTTTGCGCCCTGACGCTGAAGCAAGGAAGGATCGGTGAACGCGCAGATGGTGTTGACGATGGGCCAGGATGCCTTGCTGACACTGCTCATGGTGGCAGCGCCCATCTTGGGCGTCGTGCTGGTAGTGGGTCTGGTGATCAGCCTGTTTCAGGCCATCACGCAGATCAACGAGGCCACGCTTACCTTCATTCCCAAGCTGATCGGGTCGATGTTGGCACTGGCCATTGCCGGTCCTTGGATGCTCAGCATCCTGGTGGATTTCATCCGCCGCACCATCGAATCGATTCCCGGCTCGCTGATCTGAAACGCGGGGCTGGCGTGTGATCTCGATGTCCGAAGCGCAGATCGTCGAGTGGCTGTCGCCCATCCTGTGGCCGTTTCTGCGGGTGCTGGCGGTATTCACCGCCGCGCCCGTGTTCTCGTCCCGGGCCTTTCCGGTGCGCGCGCGCATCGGCCTGGCTTTCCTGATTGCCTATGCCGCCCAGGCCAGCATGCCGGAGCAGCCGGTGATCGATATCAATGGCCCGCATGCGCCGGGTGCTGTGGTCCAGCAGGTGGGTATCGGCCTGGCCATCGGCTTTGCGGTACGGCTGATCTTCAGCGCCTTCGAATTGGCCGGCCAGATCGTCGGATTCCAGATGGGCCTGGGATTCGCTTCATTCTTCGACCCCTCAACCAGCGCCCAGTCCAGCGCCATGGGGCGGTTCTACAACAACATGGCGGCATTGCTGTTCATCGTACTCAATGGGCATCTGATGGTGCTGATGGCAGTGATGCACAGCTTCACGGCATTTCCGGTGGACCAGAATTTTCTGCAGGCGCTCAAGGAAATGCGCATGCATGAACTGGGCGCCGAACTGTTCGCCAGCGCGTTCTGGATCGCCTTGCCGGTGGTGGCCATGTTGATGTTCGCCAACCTGGCGCTGGGCATGGTCTCACGTGTGGCGCCCCAGATGAACATCTTTGCGATCGGCTTTCCGATCACCTTGTCGGTGGGACTCATCGGCGTGGCCGTGACCCTGCCGATGCTCGAGCATCCGTTCTCGTCGCTGATGCAGCGCATGCTGGATCTGTTCGGCCGCTAAGGCAACGCTGAACAAGTCCCTAACGGCGCCGGTTGTTTAGACCATGTTGTTGCGGATCGCGTAGACCGTCAGCTCGGCGTTGTTCGATAGCTTGAGTTTTTCCAGCACGCGCGAACGATAGACACTGACCGTCTTGGGGCTGAGCATCAATTCGGTGGCGATGTCGGACAGGCGTTTGCCCGAGGCGATCTTGAGCAAGGTCTGCATCTCGCGCTCCGACAATGAAGCGTGCAGCACCTCACTGGTCGGCGCATGAAGGTTGTCCACCAGCATCTGCGCCACGGCCGGGCTGACGTATTTTTTGCCCAGGGCGACCGTGCGTACGGCTTCCACCAACTCGGCCGGGTCGCCGGCCTTGTTGACATAACCCTGGGCTCCGGCACGCAGGCTGCGGATCGCGTACTGGTCCTCCGGATACATGGACACGATCAATACCGCCACCTGAAGTCCGGTGTCCTTGAGACTGGCCAGCACCTCAAGCCCGCCGCGTCCCGGCAGGCTCAGGTCCAGCACCAGCACGTCGCACGGCGTATTGCGCAAGGCGTCGCGCACTTCCGAATAGCTGCCGGCCTCGGCTACGACCTCGATGTCGTGTGAGTCGGCCAGCGTGTCACGAATCCCGCGCCGCATGACGGCGTGGTCATCACAGAGAATTACACGTGTCATTCCAAAGTGTCCTTGACGCTCGATTCCAGATCATGGGTCAATGGTACCGACAGAATGATCGAGGTGCCCATGCCGGCGGACGTGCTGATGTCGAGCCAGCCGCCGACGGATTTCGCCCGCTCCTGCAGGCCTTTGAGTCCGTAGGCCTTGGCCTTGGCCTGTTCTTGCGCTGTGAAGCCCTGGCCGTTGTCATTGATTTCGAGCGTCAGCACCTTGCCGCTGTCGGTCAGGTCGATCGTGACCAGGTTGCAGCGGGCATATTTGGCGATATTGGTCAGCGCCTCTTGCGCGGTACGGTAGGCGGTCAGCTGCACTGCCTTGGGTAGTTCGTGATCGGGCTCGCGGGCGCGCAGCGTCGTGCGGATGCCGGTGCGGCGCTCGAAACCGCTGGCCAACCAGTCGACGGCCGCCGCCAGACCTTGATCGAGGATGGCCGGGCGCAGATTCATCATGATGCGCTGGCTGGCGCCCAGCGCATGTTGCAGCATCTCGGTGGCGGCCACGACATGGTCGCGCGTGGCCGGGTCGGACACATGGCGGCCGATCCAGGCCAAGTCCAGCTTGGCGGCTGCCAGTGCGCCACCGATGTCGTCATGGATCTCCCGTGCGATGGACGCCCGCTCCTGCTCGATAGTGGACTGCAGGTGTTCCGCAAATTCGGCCAGGCGATGTTCGGATATGGCCAGTTCGGCATCTGCGCGGTCCTTCGCCAGTCGGGTCTGCTGCAACTCGATCGCCCGCAGGATCACGGACGAGAGTTTTCCGAGGTGGTCTTTTTGCAGATAGTCGCTCATGCCCAGCTTGATCGCGGCCACGGCCGCCGATTCGCCGATGGCGCCAGACAACAAGATGAATGGCGGCGCATCGAGCTGCGACTTCAGGACATCCCAGGCGTCGATCGCGGTGAAGCCGCGCAGACGGTAGTCGGCCACGATGGCATCGAAGGTGCTGGTGGCCGTGGCGTGCTGGAACTCTTCCAGGGTCTCGACGTGTTCGAGTGTGAACACCAGGCCGGAGCGTTGCAGCGCCCGTCGCACCAGTTCATGGTCGACCGTCGAGTCTTCCAGGTGCAGGATGCGGATGAGTTCGTCTGAGGTTTCGTCGTACATGCGTGGCGCGTTCTCTGCAGTCAATAGGCGGCGGCTTGTGCGATGCAATCCTGGCGCCGAAAGGCGGACGCATCCGCTGTCGTGTCGGGACGACAGCAAGGATGTAGATTCCCGATAACCTCGCCCTGAGCAAATTCTAGTGCCTTGACTTGTGCTGCTTTTCGCGCGAGAGCTTGCCATGCCGGGGGGCGACACGGGCCCGGGTGCGGCCCGTCACGCGGTTGTTTACGGGAATTGACTGAATTGAGGCTGCCGGATCCGATCTTCGTCGATGAAGCACTTGCCAACCTGGATGTGATGTAGCAGCCTTTATCGACCCTGCCCGCCGACAGCACGGCGATGGAGCGGATCGATACGATTTTTCGATGCGCGCATTCCGTCAAGGGAGGCGCTGCCTACTTAGGACTGGCCGATATATCGGATCTGATGCACCAAGCGGAGTCCCTGCTCGATCAATGGCGTCAGAAGCGGGCTGAGCCCGATGCGCGAACCACTGGCCTGTTGCGTGAATGCGTTGATCTGGCCCGGGGCATGCCTGACGGGATCAGCGCCGCCAGCGTCTGCGATCCGATCGGCCGCCGCCCGATTGCGCTCTCTGGCCAACGTGCCGACCCAGTCAGGTGCGCTGCGGCAGCTGTGTATTCAGATCATGGACCCCATCGGGCCGAAGCGGTCCCGGCGATTGCGGCCCTGTTTCATGACCTTGACGGACTGGGCAAGGTGCTGTCCCAGACCGGCAGTGATGCGGCGCCCTGGCTGCTGGGTGTGCGGTGCGCCGTGTCGGACGCGGAATAGATGGACTTGCTGGCCGTTCACGTGGAACCGGAGCGGATCGCCATCCGGGCCCTGGATTCATCGCGTGCCGATCCGAAACCAGTTGTTCGCCCATTGCCTGTGACATCGGCTGCTGTGTCGGGCCGTGTGACGCTGGCTGAGATGACTTTGCTGGATCGACTGTCCGGCGAATCCTTGACGTTGACTTCCGATATGGACGTGGGCTCAGGTGGGGACGGCGAAAGGCACCGGGTGGGTCGGTTGCGCGGGCTGGCGACTCAGCTGCACCAGGCCGTGCGGGGCATCCGCGGTGCGCCTGCTTCCGAGCTGTTCGGGCTGGTTCCTCCGTTGCTGGCGAGCCTGTCATCGACGCTTGGCAAGCCGTTTCAGCTGTCGCTTTCGGGGGAGTCACTGCAGTTGGATCGCCGGCTGATTCAGGGGCTGGCCGACCCGTTGATCCATCTGGTGCGCAACGGGTGTGACCATGGCATTGAACTGCCGGAGCGAAGGCGCTTGGCGGGTAAGCCGCCAGAAGGCAACATCACACTCTCTGTGGTGTTGCGCGACGACGGGCAGGGGTTTTCGCGCGACCGCATATTGCAGACGGCCCGCGCAAAAGGCATGGATGTGGCCGATGACGCGCCCGATCAGGCGCTGTGGCCAATGGTGTTCAGCCCCGGCTTTTCAACTGCCTGCGCAGTGACCTCGGTGTCTGGTCGCGGCGTCCGGGATGGATGTGGTCCGGCGCAAGGTCGCCGCTCTGGGCGAAACGGTCGAGATTGATCCCGCAGCCGGTGCCGGAACCCGCATCACCATCGGACTGCCCGCATCGCCGGCGTCCGATGGGTCCGTTGCGCCCGAGTCTGTCGGACTTGGGAGTCGCCGGCTGCAAACCGACCGCAGGGGTAAAAACTGTCCTCGCTGGGGTCGGTTTTGGCTTTCGGCGCCCCAAGTCCGACAGTCTCCTAGGCTTGATCGCTGCGGGCCGACAGCGCGGTCCAACGCTCCAGCGACTGCAATAGTGATTCCTCGATCGCCGAGTCTCGCGCATGCAGGGCAACGGCGCGATTGGCGTCTCGCTGGTACAGGCTGCTGTCGGCCAGTTCATCGCGCAGCGATTTCTGTTCGAGTTCGAGTGTGTCGATGGACGCCAGCAAGCCGTCAAGCTCGCGCTGTTCCTTGAAACTGAGTTTGCTGCCTTGAGCCTGCTTGCTGGTCGACGTCGTTGCCGCCTTGGCAGGCGGTGCGTCATTCTCCGGCTTGGTCGGCTCCGCGCTGGCTTGGCGCGCCGCACGGGATCGTGCCGATTGCAGTAGCCAGTCCTGGACGCCACCTTCGTATTCCCGCCAAACGCCGTCACCTTCGAAGGCGATGGTGCTGGTCACAACGTTGTCCAGGAAGCGGCGATCGTGGCTAACCAGGAATACCGTGCCGTCGTAGTCACCGAGCAGGCCTTCGAGCAATTCCAGCGTATCGATGTCGAGGTCGTTGGTGGGTTCGTCCAGCACCAGCACGTTGGCAGGGCGTGCGAACAGGCGCGCCAGCAGCAGGCGGTTGCGCTCGCCGCCTGACAAGGAGCGGACCGGCGAATTTGCGCGCGCGGGGGAGAACAGGAAGTCCGACAGGTAGCTCTTGACGTGTTTGCGCTGGTTGCCGATCTCGATCCATTCGCTGCCCGGGCTGATGAAGTCAGCCAGCGTGGCGTCCAGATCGAGTGCGTCGCGCAATTGGTCGAAGTAGGCAACTTGCAGATTGCTGCCCTGCCGGATCTTGCCCTTGTCGGCTTGCAACTCGCCCAGGATCAGTTTGAGCAAGGTCGTTTTGCCGGCGCCGTTCGGCCCGATCAGCCCAACCTTGTCGCCGCGCAGGATCGTTGAGGTGAAATTGCGCACGATGGTTTTGTCGCCGAACTGCAGGCCTACATCGGTCAACTCGGCGACGATCTTGCCGCTTCCCGAGCCGGCTGCGACGTCCATCCGGACGCTGCCGACCACGTCACGACGGGCCATACGCCGGTCACGCAGCGCTTCGAGGCGGCTGATTCGGCTCTGACTGCGTGTACGGCGCGCTTCGACGCCCTGGCGTACCCACACCTCCTCTTGCGCCAGCAGCTTGTCCGCCTTGGCGTTGATAACGTCTTCCTGTTCCAGTTGCTCCTCCTTCTGCGTCTGGTACTGCGTGAAGTTGCCGGGGTAGGAGCGCAGCTTTCCGCGGTCGAGTTCCACGATGCGGGTCGCCACGCGATCCAGAAAGCTGCGGTCATGGGTGATGGTGATGACACTGCCCTTGAAATCGAGCAGCAGGTTTTCGAGCCATTCGATCGAGTCCAGATCCAGGTGGTTGGTGGGTTCGTCCAGCAGCAGCACGGATGGCTGGGCCACCAGGGCTTGCGCCAACGCTACCCGTTTGCGTGTGCCGCCAGAAAGTGTACCGATCGTTGCAGTGGGGTTCAGGTGCAGCCGGTGCAAGGTCTCCTGTACGCGTTGTTCCCAGTTCCAGCCATCCTGCGCCTCGATCGCGTCTTGCAATGCGTTAAGGTCGCCGATGCCCTGGCAGTATTTGTCCACCAGGTCCTTGAGCTGGGACACGCCGACGCAGACCACGTCGAAAACGCTTTTGTCCAGGTCCAGCGCCGGCTCCTGCGCCACGTGCGCTATGCGCAAGCCTTGCTGCAACTGCAGCGTCCCATCGTCGGCCTTTTCCATGCCGGCCAGAATTTTGAGAAGCGACGACTTGCCGGTGCCATTGCGCCCTATCAATCCGACGCGTTCATCGCTTTCGAGCGAAAAATCTGCATGATCAAGAAGTGCGACATGTCCGAACGCGAGTTGTGCGTTGAGTAGGGATAAGAGAGCCATAGGGGCGGGATTATCGGACGCTCCTGAATCTGGCACATGCTGGGGCTGATCGGCATTGTCCGGGGGGCATGAAACGGCAGTAGCATTTCGACCCATGTCTACGGCGGCACTGAATGAGTCCCCGCAGATGAACGTGTATTGACTTCGGACAGACTGCAAGGCGCAAATCCTCGACGTAGTCCCGGCTACGGCGAGGATTTGCAACACCGCAGCCTTTTGATCGCAGGGACGCGATCGCCGTGAAGAGCTTGTGCAGTGTTGCCTTGGAAGGGCGCATGGGTTGTGGTCTGCAACGGCGCCGTCCGGCCACAGTGAACAGGTTAACCGAGGCAGGCGACGTTGCTTCGCCATCTATCGATGTGGTCTTTGATGCGTCCGCGGAATCACCATTTCAAAGTCAAGCGTTTGTTATGTCGTGTCGCACCTTGTCCCGCTTTGCTGCGTCGCACTATCAATGCAATGGAAGTACATCGCCGATGGATCGGGTAAGCCTTGGACGGCGCCTCTTCGCGAGCAGTGTCGCCCGGCCGGGCAGATCGCCACGCGTCACCGAAAATAAACATAGGCGCGGTTTCGGGATGACGAACAATTCGGTATAAGATCATAGGCTCAGCTGATGTCGACGGATCGAATGAGTTTCAAACGAAATTCCTCCGCAGTCAGGGTGCAAAAAAGTCTCAAAAAATTTGACGGATGTAAAAAGTTCGGTATAGAATACGAGGCTCGGCGCAGTGGCTTAGCGGAGACGCGAGGCGGATGGGATGAGGTGGACGGAAAAAAGAAATTTTCGAC
>Ga0209702_10003522_pt1 | contig 24491 bp, 18 predicted proteins | sample FRY01_FD_187210 | JGI IMG/M metagenome (GOLD analysis project Ga0209702, IMG submission 187210) | Freshwater microbial communities from Lake Fryxell liftoff mats and glacier meltwater in Antarctica - FRY-01 (SPAdes) (version 2) | ecosystem: Environmental > Aquatic > Freshwater > Ice > Glacier... | reverse complement strand
GGGTGTATTTAGAGATACAACCTTAAACAATATATCGGTAACAAATGGTGTTGTAACCAATCTGGGCGCAGTCACGTTAAAATAATTTTTACTGATTGAATATATAAAAAAGGGATGGCTTCATAGAAGTTGATCCCTTTTTTATTTTATAATAACCAATCCTTCCTCAGGGTCTTTTAGAAGAATACTTCTTTCATCAAGCAATTCTTTAAGCGAAGTATCTTTAAGTGAATCGAGTGAAATGTTTTTGAGATAAAAAGTTTCTTTTGGTTTATCGGGTTGAATCCAGTGAATAATTTTACACTGGCAACTTGCATTTTCTGGTGAGTTAATTACTTCTTCTATTTGTCCGCCTTTACCCAATTTTGTATACACTTCTCTAATACCAATGATTCTGTTATTATTGCCTGCATCAAAATTCCAAGAGGCTGAAATGGCATCAAAAAAACTATTTTTTGAATCTAAGCTAAGTAAACTATGTCGTGGATATTCGACTTTATTATTTGAATTTTTTATCTTGGAGTGAATGGAAAGAATATGTGGAGACTCAAACTGGATATAGCCCGTATGATTAAAGCTTGCACCATAACGGTAGTAGCTAAAATACCCATTTTTATATTTTATTTCTACAATATTAGCTACAACTTTATGAAACCGATTTGGATCAGAAATTCTTGCTTGTGGCGAACTTGTGTAACAAAGCCAAATACCTTCTAAGCTATCTATTTCTGCTTGTGTAACTTTATATGGAAGTATATTAAAATCTGCTTTTATTGTATTCCAATTATTTGTTACTTCTTTTTGTTGCTGAAATAAAAATAATAAACCTGCAAAAAGTAATAAACAAATTGGTAATAGAATAAATCGATAATACTTTAATTTCTCATTAGCTATTCCTTTCTTTTCTTTTTGTAAAGAAGACAATCGAAGCCTCAATTGCTGATTTTCATTAATAATTGAATAACTGTCTTTGTTTAAAGATTCAAAACTATCTGTAGAAACTAGCAATGGATCTATCGGGTTTATTTCAAAAGCCTGCCTTCCCATTTGGTATTCAAAACTATCTGTAGAAACTAGCAATGGATCTATCGGGTTTATTTCAAAAGCCTGCCTTCCCATTTGGTATAAATACATGTAACAAGTGTCTACTAAAAATGATCTTGGATTAGCCACTAAGCCCATTAATGCATCTTTAATTTGGCCTCCAGTAATATCGTATTTTCTGAATGGATATTCTGCTTTATTTTTTTGTGGATCGGGTTCATAAATAATATGACCAAACTGATCGGAGGTTTCGGGAAGTTGGTTGCTTATTTCGCTCAATACTTTTGCAAGCCCCTCATAATTTTTACGATTGGTATTCTGAACTATAGATTTTCCGGTTTCAAACTGAAATTTTTCTATGGATTTGTTCAGTAAATATATTATTTCCTCTTTACCCTTTTTAATCATGTATTTTTATAATATGTTTAAAATCAACCATTAATAAATTTCCGAAATCAAAATTTCATTTCGGAAATTACGAAATTTATTTGAAAACCATTTAGAAACAAGAAAACCAACAAACGATTGCTTTGTTTTCTATTTTGTTTATCAATTCCTGCCTTTTTGCAGGTACTAACGCTATAACTACTGCTATTATGAAAAAACAAATCGATTGTTTGAGGGCATTGTTATTGGGATTATTATTGATCTCATTTCAACTAGGATATGCTCAAGTTGCCAATCAAAAAACATCAACTCAACAAGTTTCTACAGACGGGAAACTGATTTCCGGAAAAGTTGTTGGAGAAAAAGACAATCTTCCATTGGGAAATGTTTCTGTAAAACTAACTAAATCTAAAACAGGTACTATTTCTGCTGAAGATGGTTCATTTATTGTAAGAGTAAAAACAGGAGAGACAATCACTCTATCAAGAGTAGATTTAATTTCAACTACTGTTTCTGTATTTGATTCTAAAATGACCGTCGTAAAAATGCAGGAATCCGAAAATAACTTAAGTGAAGTATTGGTTTTGGCATATTCAAATCAAAAAAGGAGCTCATTCACAGGATCTGTAAGTACTATAAAAAACGCAGTTATTGAAAGTGCTCCAAATGCTTCTGTGCAAGAAAGTATTCAGGGAAATGTTGCCGGAGTTCAATCTACCAATGGATCTGGTCAGCCAGGTTCAGTTCCAAATATTAGGGTACGAGGAATTGGTTCTATTAACGCATCGTCAACTCCACTATATGTTATCGACGGAATTCCTGTAGTTAGTGGAGATGTGTCTGGATTAAACAGTAATACAATAGCCGGTTTAAACGCCAACGACGTTCAAAGCATGTCCATTTTAAAAGATGCTTCTGCAACCTCTTTATATGGCTCTAGAGCAGCCAATGGAGTTGTATTAATTACAACTAAATCTGGAAAAGCCGGGAAAGCTAAAATTCATTTTACCTATCAAAATGGAACAAACAATAATACAATCAGGGATGAACAGAAAACCTTGAACACAGATCAGTATATTCAATATTACAGAGAAGGTTGGGTAAATGCAGGTAATCCTGCAAGTTCTTATGATTCATTATTAAACGCTAATTCAATAAATAGAACTATTAATACAGATTGGTTTGATCAGGTTTTACGTCAGGGTAAATATTCTCAGTACAATATAAATGCGAGTGGTGGTTCCGACAAAACAACTTATTTTATGTCTGGAAGCTATTATAAATCTCAAGCACCAACTAAAGGAATTGATTATGATAAAGCTACATATAGACTTAACATAAATACTGAAATAACTAAAAAGTTAAGCATAAGAGCAGGATTCAGTGGTAGTTTTCAAAGAACCAGTAACTTTTTAGGTGGGTCTTTTTTTGCTAATCCTGTAAGAGCTATGTATCGTTTGGCACCTTGGTTACCTGTTTATAAAAGTGATGGCCAAACCTATGAATTAGGTTATAATAGTGGATACAATCCTGTAGCTGTAATTGATCTTACCAAAAGAAATGCCAAAACTTATAATATTTCAGCAAATACAACTGCTAAATATAAAATCGTAAAAGGCTTAACTTTTGAAGGCACTTATGCATTGGATTTTAACCATGCTTTTAGAAGCATTTATTATGATTCAAGAGTTGGTAATGCAATAGTTGCTGTTGGGGGAACAGTTTCAAATTATACTCAAGATATTACTAACTGGGTAAGTACCAATATTGTTAGATATAAAAAAGATTTTGGTGATAATCATAAATTAGAAGTTTTTGGAGGATATGAAGCCCAAAGTAGAGGTGATGTTGATATAGATATTTCCGTTAATGGTATTGCTCCAGGAACCACAACACCGGCTGGAGGATCTAGTCCTACTTTAACTACCGGTTCCGCAACAGCAAATACATTGGCGAGTAAGTTTTTTAATACAAATTATGCATATAAAGATCTTTACTTTTTATCTGGTTCTGTAAGAGAAGATGCTTCTTCAAGATTTGCCAAGAATTTTAGGTCTGCAGTTTTCTGGTCGATAGGTGGAGGATGGAATATTTCTAATGAAAAATTCTTCAATGTTAAATGGGTAAATGAATTAAAATTAAGAGCAAGTTATGGTTACACTGGTAATCAGGGTATCGATAATTTTGAATCTCAAGGTTTATATAGTGCTGGTAGTGATTATAACTTGCAATCTGGTTTAACAATAAATCAGTTAGCGAATGATAACCTCACTTGGGAAAAAAATATTCCTTTTAATGTTGGATTAGATTTTTCATTGGTTAAAGGAAGAGTTTCTGGAACTTTTGAATGGTATACACGCAAAAGTAGTGAGTTGTTAATTAGCCAATCTATTCCTAGTGTAAATGGAGTTACAAATATTACTGTTAATAGTGGTGCTATGACAAATACTGGTATTGAATTGTCAATTTCATCAGTAAATATTCTACCCTCAAAATCAGATGGTTTTAAATGGGTTACCGATTTTAATATTACAACCAACAGAAATACAATTACTGAAATTGATCCTGCCTATGTTGGAAATGCAAACTATTCTAGGAGAATTGGAAATGATTTTTACCGACATTTTCAAAGAGGATATGCTGGTGTAAACCCTGCAAATGGAGAAGCTAGATGGTTTAGATCTGATTTAAAGGATTCAACAACAAATGCGTTTACAACAGCTTTACCTCGTTTACAATACGGTAGTGCATTACCTCAATTTTATGGTGGGTTAACCAACTCATTTTCTTATAAAAATTTCAAGCTCAGTTTTCAAGTATATGTTTTTTGGGGAAATACTATTTATGATGATAATGGATACTTACAAAAAACAGATGCCAATTTGGGATTCTCCGACCAAAGCAATGGTTTAAGCAGATATGAATATGCAAGAAGATGGACAACGCCAGGAGATATTACTGATGTTCCAAAACCAGTTTTCTTAGGAACTCAATCATCTGCCGGAAGTTTCGAAAGTAGTCGCTTTTTATATGACGGAAGTTATATTCGATTAAGGGATATCAGTTTGTCGTATAATTTGCCAAAATCTGTTTTAAATAAGGTGAAATTAAGTAATGCCAGACTTTATTTAAGGGCACAAAACCTATTTACTTATACAAGAGATCAACGTTTTAATACTGATCCTGAAGTTAGTATTGATGGAACGATGGCCCAAAGACCTCCTGTTTTTAACACCATATTGTTTGGTATAGACCTTAATTTTTAATTTATAAAATTTAGTATATGAAAAATATATTTTTAATAATCACTATATTTTCAATTTTTCTAATTACTGCATGTAGTAAAGATTTTTTGGAAGTAAAACCACAGCAAAGCGTACTTGCGCAAGATGTATTTAAAAGTGTAACAACTTCAAGAGCTGCTGTAAACGGATTGTATTCATTATTACAATCTTATAGTTATTATGGTAGAGATGTAATGATAATTCCTGAAATTTTATCTGATAATGCCACAAGAAGTGTTCGCACAGGTAACAGGTATACAGGGATTAATACAATGACTCATACTGCTACAGATGCCAATATAAGTAGAATGTGGAGCCAAATGTATCAGGTGGTAACTAATGCAAATAATATTATTGCTAATGAAGCTAACATTAAAAGTGTAGCAACTCCATTAGAACAAGCAGAAGTAGATCAATTGGTTGGTGAAGCTTATTCAATGCGTGCTTTGGCTTATTTTGATTTAGTGAAATTTTTTGCTAGGCCTTTAAAATTCACATCAGACGGATCTCACCTTGGTGTTCCTTTGGTTATTAAACCAATTGCTAATATTACTGAAGTGGTTTATCCTGCAAGAAATACTGCTGCAGAAGTATACACTCAAATTGATAATGATATTACCGAAGCACTTAAGAGACTTCCTCTCAATGGTAACGTAATTAGCGGAGGCACAGTAAACAATTCATTATTTAAAATTAGGTTGAATCGATTTGCTACTTTAGCCCTTAAGGCAAGAGTTGCAGTTTATAAAGAAGATTGGACAAATGCTGCTGATGCTGCAAATCAGGTAATCATTGCAGCACGATACAATATTTTTTCTTTTGGCTCAATGGTACAAGATTTTAGAACACCAGGCAATGGCGAATCAATATTTGAAGTAGCATATAATACAAATGATAATCCTGGAACAGACTCTTATGCATATATAACAAGTCAATTTGGATATGGAGAATTACTGGGAACTAGAACATCTATGAACAGCAGAAGTACAGGAGTAACTTCAACTACTTTCAGAGCATTATATGAAACTTATTCTGCAACAGATGTAAGAAGAAACTTTGTTTCATTAGGAGATCGTAATTCTTTAGGTGGTGAAACCAATGTGCCTTTGCCAACTAAGTATGTGAATATTAGCACTTATGCAGAAAATACTAAAGTATTAAGAATTGCTGAAATGTTTCTTTCTAGAGGGGAAGCAAATGCAAGGTTGGCAATTGCAACCAATAACACTGCATTATTAACCAGTTCTTTAGCGGATATTAATTTAATAAGAAAATCGAGAGATACTGCTACCGCTACTAGGCCATATTTAGCTGTGCTTACAGGTACACCTCCTGCTGGAACGCTTACTGCAACAGCCTATTTAGATAGTGTTGTTGTTGAAAGAAGAAAAGAATTTGCATTTGAAGGACAAAGACTTTTCGACTTAAATAGAACCAATTTGAGTTTTGTAAAAATTAGTTCTGGCGGTAATGCTACTTCTAGATTAATTCAATATTCAGCTACAACAAGTAGTTTTTATCGAAGAACAATTTTGCCGATTCCTGTAACACAAGTTCAGAATAATCCGCAGATGGTTCAAAATCCTGGGTTTTAAATTTTTGACGTAGCGCATGAAAAAAATCAATTGTTGTTTTAAATATTTGCTGTTTAATTTTTTATTGATTTTTGCCACTCATCTAAATGCAGCAGAGAAAAGAGATACTTTAAAAGTATTATTTATTGGAAATAGCTATGTGTATTACAATAACCTTGCACAAATGATTTCCTTAATTACAGATAGTTTAAACACTAAACTAATCTGTACAAAATCTACCATTGGGGCCGCAACGCTAGGCCAACACTGGAATGAATTACGTGGACTCAAAACCAAACAATTATTGGCTAAGAATAAATACGATATAGTAGTAATTCAAGATAATAGCTTGTGGCCTTTAGATCACAAGGACAGTGTTTTGTTTTATGGCAATTTATTTTGTAATGCAATAAAGAAAACTGGAGCGAAAACTTTTATTTATAATACTTGGGCTCGACAAAAAACCCCAGAAACACAGTCTACAATAAATGAAGTTTATAGTAAACTTGCTTTAGGCAATAAAGCAACACTTGTTCCGGTTGGTGACTCATGGAAATTGGCACTTCAAATTAAACCTACTATTGATTTGTTTAATGCAGATGGTTCTCACCCCTCTAATTTGGGTACATTTTTAATAGCATTAAATTTTATTAAAGTGATAACTGGAACATTGCCTAATAAGTATGCAACTGTGTATAATTATTTTGATAAAGACGGAGAAACTTTTAGAATCATGCAATTAACTGATGCGGATATACAGTTTTGTGTAGGAATAGTAAATGAAGTAATAAAAAACTAACAAAGTATCTAAAGCATAATCATTGGCTAAAAAAATATTTTCAAATTTAACATTTTGGGTATTACTTGCCATAACCTCAGGTATTCTTGTAGGGCATTTTTCTCCTGCAACCGGTGTTGCAATGCAACCATTGGGTAAATACTTTATTGATATAATTAAGTTATTTATTAACCCCATCATATTGGTTACAATTATAACTGGTATTTGTGGCATGGGCGATTTAAAGAAAGTAGGGAAAGTAGGAGGTAAAGCTTTGATCTATTTTGAAATAGTTACAACAGTAGCTTTGTTTATAGGCTTAGCTGTTGGTTATTTATTTGAGCCTGGTGCAAATGTTAATACCGCTGCAGTTAACAAAGGAGATATTTCTAAATATAGCGGAGCAAGTATTAGTATATCTTGGTTGCAATTTTTTAAAGATAATATTACCATTCAAGTACTATTATTTGCAATTGTTGGAGGTATTATATTGAGTAAATTGAGACAAAAGGAAATCGTTCTCAAAAAAATATACTGGATTTCAAAATATGTTTTTAGAGGTCTTCATTGGGTGATGAAATTAGCTCCTATAGGTGCTTTTGGCGGAATGGCTTTTACAATCGGAAAATATGGAGTGGCAACTTTAGTGCCATTAGGAAAATTAATGCTTTGCGTTTATATTACTATGGCATTATTTGTTTTTATGATTTTAGGATCTATACTTCGATATTATAAAATTAGCATGTGGAAATTTTTAGGATATATTAAAAATGAACTTTTAATTGTATTAGGTACTTCTTCATCTGAAGCTGCATTGCCTTCATTGATGGAGAAGCTTGAACATATGGGATGCCATAAATCTGTTGTTGGATTGGTTGTTCCTGCTGGTTATTCTTTTAATTTAGATGGTACTTCTATTTATTTATCAATGGCAATAATTTTTCTTGCTCAAGTGTTTCATATTACCCTAAATATGGAGCAAATCATTACCATTATTGGGATATTAATGGTCACTTCTAAAGGTGCTGCTGGCGTTACTGGAAGTGGCTTTGTAATTCTTGCTTCTACATTAACTGCTACAAAAGTAATTCCGGTAGAAGGTCTTGCGCTTTTATTAGGAGTTGATCGGTTTATGTCTGAAGCACGTGCCATCACCAATTTTATTGGTAATGGTGTAGCTACTATTTTTATTTCTAATAATGAAAAAATGTTCGACCGTGGTAGAATGTATAAAGTTTTTAATATTCACAAAGAAGTTTAATTAAAAACTGCGAATTGCTCTCACATAACAAGTGTTGTCTTTAAAATCATTGTCTCTTTCACCTGAAAGAAAATGTTGAAAAAAGGCAAAATGAGCTGCATATTCAGTAGCACTCCAATAACTAAAACGTACAAAACCACCTACTATATCTTTTTGTAAAAAAAGCAAATTCAGTTCTTCGTCTGTAGGTAATCTCCAATTATCATAGCCCCCTATTTTGTATTCATTACAAAACTCCATCGCTTCATTCCAATCGGCTTCTCCCGATATGTCTTTTTTTGCTGCAATTAATCCGTGTTCACCATTTTCATCAACCCAAAAAACAATCCCATTCTCATCTTCATCTCCAATATTTATTTTGCCCATAGTTTTAATAAATTATTTTTTCTTAGCTGAATGTATAACAAACATTTTCATCTGTATATCTTTTTCTGGCCGATCCAATTTATTGGTTTTAGTAAAAGCTATACTATCCAAAACAGCTAAACCACTAGTCATTTCCCCAAACACCGTATAGTTTCCATCTAAATGTGGTGTGCCACCTTTACTGGTGTATAATGCTTTTTGCTCTTCATTTAAAGTCAGGTTACGTTTTGTAATATTACTGTCGAGTTCCGATTGCCTAAATGCTGGTTTCTGAACCAAATAAAACTGACAATTGCTGCTTTCTTTTGCTGGATTATTAGTTCTTGCTGCTGCTAAAACACCTCTTTCATGATAAATATGCTGATCAACTCTAATCTCTGCTGGTATTCTATCTCCTTTTGCTGCACCACCTCCAAGCGATTGATCCGTTTTTGCATTCTTACTATTAGGATCTCCACCTTGTATCATAAAATTATTGATAACACGATGGAACAATAGGCTATCATAAAAACCTTCTTTTACTTTATTGATAAAGTTATCTCTGTGTAAAGGAGTTTCATTAAAAAGCTTAACAACCATATTTCCTTTAGGAGTAATTATTAATACATAATTACAACTGTCTCTTCTTGCTATTATTCTTTTACTCTGCCGAATAGCAATCTTTTCCTCCTTTGTTACTTTTCTAAAATAATGCATCTTACCACAAGCGCTAAGAATAATAATACAAAGAAGGAAAAGATACTTCATCGAATAAAAATATAATTACTTAATGGTTTCTACTACTTTACCGCAACTTAACATTTGATTGCCATAATAAGGGTTTTTTATCTGATTTTCCTTGCTCAACCAATTAGCACCCTTACCATTATTGGCCATAGGGCAATATTGATAATAAGTAGCAGTTTCTAATTTAGCTGATTTTACCAACGCATACATTCCACTTGTTAATTGAATAAATAAATTGCGTTGTTGTTTTAAATCAGCTACTGACATTTGTTGACTTAGCTCTTTTAAATCAGCACCTACTTTCATCCAAACCGAATGTTCTTCACTTGTTAGTTGATCCATTTTAACTGCTTCTAAACTAGTTGCAAATAATTTAGAACTAGCAGCCGTTAATTTTTGATCTGATTTTACTAGAGCATCTTTTACTGCCATATATTGTTGTAAGGCATCTTGTAATAAACTGCTTTCAGTATTATTCGCTAATAAACTTGTGTTACCTAGTAAAAAAAGGCCGATCATGATGATACTTGTGATTTTTTTCATTTTGTTTTTTTTAAATTGATTGAATTATTTCATTGTTAGGCGCCATCCAAAATAGAACATTCTTCCAATAACCGGTCCCCAAACCATTGAAGCATCAAAAACAGGACTAAATGGTTGCTCGGCAGACATAATTACATTTTGCTGAAAAAAATTGGTTAAATTTTCAGCACCAATATACAAATCCATTGGAAACTTTTTACCAAAAGATTTATTAATCTGTGCACCCATATTAATAAAACTGGGTGAAGTAGGTATAAATTGGTCAATTGTAGGATTGGCAGTAGTATTTGGCATTCTTTTTTGTCCATTGTAAGTAATGGTGTAATCGAATTTCCAAGAACTAATAGAATAATCAATACTTAAAAATGCTCTATTGCTTGCAACAAATGGACTTTGTAATAATTGCCCACTATAAGTTGTTTTAACATCATAATATCTATAAGCAATACGGGTTTCAAATTTTGTAAAAGGAGTCATTGTTAACTCTGCATGAAAACTATTTGAGTACGAATTACCTTGAAGATTATAAAACTTAATCTGTCTTGGGTTTTCTAAATCAACTACTACCTGATCTGTAAAATCGTTTCTAAAAAAATCAACACTAAACATTGCATTCCTATCAAACAACCTAATTTTTTGATCAATGCTAATGCCCTTATTCCATGCTATTTCAGGATTTAAACCATAACCGTTATTAGTATTCGGAGCAAGAATATTTACTTGCCTTGCACTAACAAAAACACTCATGTTTTCTGCAAAAATATTAGCTGTTCTTTGTCCACGACCTGCACTTGCTCTAATAATTGTTCCCTTTATCGGCTCGTAACGAATATTTAAGCGGGGAGTAATAAAAACACCAAACAAGTTATTATTGTCGATCCTTAACCCACTTACTGCACTAAATTTTTCATTGGGCGTAAAAGTATATTCAAAGAAAGCCCCTGGCACAATTTCTGTTCTAGCATAATTGGTTGATTTAAAATCTTCATTGTATTTATCGTATTGAAAACTTGCTCCAGTTCTAAATTTATGTGCAGTGGTACCAATTATTGACTGATAAATTAAATTACTGTATATACTTTCTTGCTTTGCGTTATAATTAGTGAATCCAAAATAGGAGTTTTGTGTATGGCTTATTCCTGTAATTTGTAAGCCAATACTTTTATAAACTTTTTGAGGGAACACATATCCAATCTTAGCAAAACCTTCATAGCGTTCTGTATTAATGCCTAGCCCATAACTATTAGTAGTGTACTTATCTTTTGCAGGATCAAATGTTGTTTGTCCGCCTATTCTTTCATCTTTCATTGCTTTAATTCCAAATTGCATTAAAAGGCCTTTAGAGTTATCGTACTTATATCGATTAACAAGACTAAATTGATTGCCAGTAGGCAAATCTCTAAATCCATCTTTATTAAAATCGATGTTTGGGTTATTTAAAAAATTATAATGCATTAGCAAACCTGCCGACCATTTTTTACTCAGCTTTGTAGAATAATTTAAGTTCAAATCGGTTTTCCCAAATTGATTCACATATATATTGGCCAATAATTTTTCGCTATTTTCTGGCTTTTTTAATTCTACATTAATTTGACCTGCAATGCTTTCAAAACCATTGGCTACAGAACCAACGCCTTTTGTAAGTTGAATTGATTCTATCCATGGGCCTGCAATTGAATTCAATCCAAGTGGGGTAGCAATACCTCTGGGGCCAGGTAAATTTTCTACTGTTAATTGAGTATAATTTCCACTAAGTCCAAGCAGTTGAATTTGTTTTGAACCAGTTACAGCATCATTATAGGAAACATCTACAGATGGATTGGTTTCAAAACTCTCACTCAAATTACAACATGCTGCTTTTAGTAATTCTTTAGAAGTCATTACTTCGGTTCTAAACGGACTAGTTGTTGCTATATAGCTTGATCTTTGTGTATTGGTGACAGTTACTTGTTTAAGTTGTTTATTGGTAGCCATAACTATTTTAAGTTCTGTAGCATTACCAAGTGTTATTGTGTCGGCAGTATAACCTACATAACTTATTACAAGCTTGCTATCTACCCCCAAATGTTCAATTTCAAAATAACCCAAACTATCAGTTAGTGCTCCTTTGTTTGTTCCTAGCCAATTTATGCTAGCGTTTAAAAGCGGATTAAATTTTCCTTTAATATCTGCCTCTAATACAATGCCCCTAATCATTTGTAATTTAGGAGTTGTAATAGCTTTATCATGTGCAACTGTAACTGAATCTCTATAATGGCAGCATGGGGGCAACTCGTTATAAATTATTTCTTTAGCTTTTTTATTTTCTATATCATGACCTACAGCTACAATTCTATTTTGGATTTTTTCTTTAGATACTTGTGAGGGTATGATGGATATGGTTAATATTTTGCTATCTAGATCCCAATCAGCAGATTTTACACCTCTTCCTTTTGCTGCGGTTTCAATCCTGTCTTTACACATTTCGCATAGTCCAAAAACCTTAAAAGAAATAGTTGTATCTGAAATAACTTTACCTGACTGTGCATTTGCAAGAAAGCCCATTATGAGTAAACAAAAAAAGAGTAAATATTTTTTTTTCACGATTTAAAATTTACATGAATATTGAAGATGATACTTAAAATAATATTACAAAAAGGGCAACTAAATTGAATAGTGCCATAGTACTTATAAAATATTAAAATATCAAATACGGAAAACGGAGCCTAGTAAATAAATCGGAATATTATTTCTTAAAGGCGGCGGGTTGCAATAGTTAGCAACAGTAGGCAAAATATTAGTAAAAACTACTTGCTCAAAAAAAGGTATATAAAGGTCTACTTGAGTAAAATGTTTAACTAAGTCTGGATTGTTACCTCCAGAAAAATGAGCATCCTTAACTTTAAAAAATTGATATTTTGTTTTACAACAATTATCCATTTTGCCATCCATGCCACATTTCTTCTCAAAGCTCGTTGTAAAGGCAATTGAAGTAGATTTTAGTTTATTGCAACAATAAAATTGCTTTACACTAAAGCCAAAAGTGGCAGAAGTATATATTATGAGCAATAATATTAGAATAATCTTTTTCAGTGCACGAAGTTAGGACTAATTTATTCAATTCTTATCTTCGCGGGCATGGGCCAAAAAAAACTGATCCGATTTGAAGCAATTAAAACATTTCCCAATGTGTTGGAATATCCAACTAATATGGCAGGAAAATGGAATGAATTCTTTAAAAATGATCATGGTCTAACTCTTGAACTAGCCTGTGGTAAAGGGGAATATGCGGTTGGATTAGGAAGAATGTACCCCGAAAGAAACTTTATTGGTTTAGACATTAAAGGGAACAGAATTTGGAGAGGCGCTAAAACAGCAATTGACGAAAGTTTAACAAATGTTGCTTTTATAAGATCACATATAGATAAGATAACTGATTATTTTAATGAAGGGGAAGTTAAAGAAATCTGGATTACTTTCCCTGATCCTCAATTAAGGGCTTCGCGTTCTAAAAAGCGATTAACACATCCTCATTTTTTGCGTTTATATCAGCAAATTCTCCAAAAGGATGGATTGATACATTTAAAAACCGATAGTCCAAGGTTATATAATTTTACGTTAACAGTAATCAACTTATTTCAATTAGAACTGTTAGATAATAGAGAACAGTTATACATGATGGAAAATATCAAACCAGAACTAACAATAAAAACACATTACGAAGGGTTAGATATAGCTGCAAGTAATAGAATTCATTATATCTGTTTCCGTTTAAATCAGCACTTGCCTAAAGAAAAAGATATAGTACTAAAAGAATTATTCAGTGAAGAAGAACTTAGTTGAGTCGGTCGACTTTTATTTTGATGAAAATGGATTTATGGTATTAACTAAAGAATATCATATCAACAAAGGTCATTGTTGTGGATATGGTTGTAGGCATTGCCCTTTTGACTTTGAATCTGTACCAGAGCCTAAGCGCAGCGAATTACTAGCTGAAAGAGTTAACTAATAAATAATCTAAATTATTTATCTTCAAGCTATAATCTCTTGAAATGGCTCCTCCTATAAAGCTACAAAAACTTAAAACCGTGCTTCCAAGTGGGGCTAAGGATATTTCTTTTTTTGAACAGGTTTTTGAAGTGGCAAAATTAATACCCAAGGGAAGGGTAACATCTTACGGAGATATTGCAAATTTTTTGGGAACGAAATCCAGTGCTAGAATGGTAGGGTGGGCTATGAACGCAGCTCATACAATGCCAGATATTCCTGCACATAGGGTTGTAAATAGAAATGGAATGCTTTCCGGAAAAATGCATTTTTCAACTCCAACCAAAATGGAAGAACTCCTAAAAAAAGAAAAAATTATTGTTGTCGATGACCAGATAGTTGATTTTGAAAAAAAACGATGGGATCCTTCGGTAGAATTATCTTGACTTATATTTGCGGCAATGAGTTCAAAGCCACAATTACATACCATTTTATCTCCGCGATTATTAGAAATTTATGATGTTACTGATAGTATTGTAGTAATTATTGATGTTTTTAGGGCTACATCTACCATTGCTACTGCTTTATACAATGGAGCAAGTAGAATTATTCCAGTTGATTCGGTTGAAAAATGCATTGAGTTGGGCAATATTACTGGAGGTATTACTGCTGGTGAAAGAGATGGAAAAATTATTGCTGGATTATCGTATGGCAATTCACCAGCAGAATATCCACGGTCTTTTATTGAAGGCAAAACACTTGTTTTAACCACTACAAATGGCACAAAGCTTTTACATATGGCGCTTCAATCTGGGGCATCAGAAGTAATTACTGGCTCTTTCCCTAATTTATCTGCTGTTTGTGATCATTTAATAAAGCAACAAAAAAATGTCTTCTTGGGTTGTTCTGCTTGGAAAGACCGATTTAATTTAGAAGATACTTTATTTGCTGGGGCTGTAATTGAAAGAGTGAAGGAAAAATTCACCATTCATTGTGACAGTAGCTTAATGGCAGAAAATATCTATACTCAACACAAACACGATATAAAATCTTTTATAAGACATACCACACATTGGCATCGGTTGGCTCAATACGGTTTAGAGAAAGACTTGGAGTATTGTGTTAGTCCAGATTTAGCCAATATATTGCCATTTTATCGGAATGGAGATCTAATTGCAGGATAATTTTACCAATAACAAACATTTCATCCACTTTAACATTAATTCTCTTCTGTAAACGATTTACTTTCCTTTACTTTTGCAAATTGGTCTTTTTCGACTGATAAAATCTCATGGCACTACCATATTTAGTTAAACATATATATAATAACGCAACAGAAGAAGTAATCCGTAGAGGTAAAAAAATTCATGCTTTAGGTAACGTTGAGCTAATTGAACACGACGATCTTATGGGCAATGTGATTTTTCGTGTTAAAGACGATGGATATGTTACTTTTTATAAAGTGCATATTGAACAATTTAAAGATCCTAAAACCCTTTCACTTCGTTGTACTTGTCCTTATAATTTATCTGAAGTATGCAGACATAAAGCTGGCGCATTGTTTCATTTGCAGGACATGTTAGATAAAAATCTTTTGGGCGATAAAGAAACTTTATACGACCAAAAACATACTGTAGTAAAAATTAAGCTACTCGATTTGAAACTTTTTAGGATGTTAACCTCAACGGAAACATACGATAAAGGACAAGAATATCTTAGAAGTAATACGGCTAATTTGTTGGAAGCAAAAAACGAAAGAGTTGTTGCAGAAGTTGATTTTGAAGGGGAGAACCATAGAGTGGTGTTGCAAAAAAATGAAGAGAGAAATTTTGATACAAGTTGTACCTGCAGTAGTGAAACTGCTCATCCGTTATGCGTTCATAAAGTAATTGTTTTTCAACAGCTATTGAAAAATCATGGCCCAGCTTATTTTGATAGTATTCGTAATTGGGATAAAGAAAAAAATAAATTATTGGCTTTATATGGATATTCTTTGGATGATGATTTGAAAAATAAATTTGAATTCACTTATGCAGATGGGAAGCCCTTTTTGCGCGTTTTAGATATGTCAATAAAAAGAGTGAGCCTAAATCCTGCTGCTAATTTAAGACCAGTTCATTCAGAATTGATGGTTACTGCAGCTGATACCTTAAGTGAACCACTTCCAGCAACTATGAAGTTAGGATTAGTGATTACGTTTCAACAATTACAATATCCTTATACTCAGTTTGAGTTAGTGCAGGGTGAGGCCGACGAATCAGACAGTAAGTATATATCTAAAACTGTTAAATTAGATCTTACCAAGTTTATTAACACAGAAGTTTTTTCGGAAGATGATAAAATGTTATTACAGCAAATTCGGAAATTAATGCCTTCCGAAGTGAGTAGGTATTTAAATAGGAACTCTCCTTTTAGCGGTATCTGGGAAAATATTATTCAACAACACGACGATGAGCTTCCTGAGGAAACAAGGCATTTAATAAATGAGTACTTGCATCCAAAGTTTAAAAAAATATTTACTGAATTAAACGGTAATCCATTTGTATTTCATTTATCAAATAATAAAAGTTTTACTACGGCTAACTTAGAGCAAGCTAGTTTATCGGATCAGTTTATTAGCCCAGAGTTTGAAATAAGTTATACCAACAATCAATATATAGTTGATTGTAGAATTAAATTGCCTACCGGCGAATTAAATATCTCCGACAATTTAAACGATTCTCACTTTTTATTTCAACACGAGCAGCAATTTTTCATTTGGAAAAAACCAGAAGATATTTTGCTAGTTGAAAAATTTCTCCCAACAGGTAAATTAGTAATTGAACCAGAAAACTGGTCTAAACAATTGCAAGATTTTATCTTACCACTTTCCAAAGAATATGGGGTTCACTTTACCAATGTTAAAAAAGAAGAGGTTAAGGATGCAAAGCCTGAGTTGAAAATTTTACTTAAAGAGAAAGGGGAATATTTATTGTTCCAGCCTATTTTCAATTACCGTGGATACGATGTAACCAATACCGATAAAGAGAAAATATTCTTTCCAATTGCAGATAAGCTACTAGTAATTCACCGCAATATTGCTCTTGAACAAGAGCAAATTCGTAGGATAGAATTATTACATTCGGGTTTTGTAAAGCCAGCTGAGCTAAATGTGTTGGCTTTAAAAGGAAAAGATGTATTAAAAAACAATTGGTTCTTTTTATTTATAGATGCAGTTAAGGAAATGAATATCCCGGTATTTGGATTTGATAAATGTGTTGGCTTTAAAAGGAAAAGATGTATTAAAAAACAATTGGTTCTTTTTATTTATAGATGCAGTTAAGGAAATGAATATTCCTGTATTTGGATTCGAAGCGTTAAAAAACTTTAGGTTTAATACGGCAAAACCATCTACTAAAATATTTATTAGTAGTAATACCGATTGGTTTGATGCAAAGATTGAAATACAATTTGGAGAGCAAAAAGTAACAGTGGATGATGTTAAAAAAGCTTTATCAAATAAGCAGCAATTTGTTCAACTAACTGATGGCACATTAGGTATTTTGCCCGAAGAATGGATTAAAAAATATTCATTGTTATTTAGGGTTGGAGACGGAAAGGCGGGTGACATGAAGTTGAGCAAATATCATTTTAGTGTGATTGAGGAACTGTATTTACAACGTGATGAAGAGGAATTACATTTTCAATTAGAAGAAAAATATGAACGCATAAAGAGCAACCATTCAATCAAACCAATTGCTGCTCCAGAGCATTTAAAAACCATTTTACGACCTTATCAAGAAAGTGGTTTTCAATGGTTGAATTATTTGCGAGAAGTACAGTGGGGTGGAATCTTAGCTGATGATATGGGATTGGGTAAAACTATCCAAGCACTCAGTTTCTTGCACCATTTAAAAGTTGAAAACAAAAAACTTAAAGCGCTGGTTGTTTGTCCCACTACTTTATTGTACAATTGGCAGAATGAAATAAAAAAATTCACTCCTTCACTTACCTACTATATTCATCATGGTGGATTAAGGGTGAAAGAAGGAATTGCTGATACAAGTATTGATGTAATAATTACTACTTATGGAACATTGAGAAGTGATATTAAACAGTTTGTAGAAGTGAATTTCGATTATGTGGTACTTGATGAAAGTCAGGCAATAAAAAATCCTGGAAGTAAAGTAACAAAAGCTGCTTCTTTGTTAAAAGCTACAAGCAGATTGTGCTTGAGTGGAACACCTTTGCAGAATAACACGTTCGATATTTTTGCACAAATGAATTTCCTAAATCCAGGGATGCTTGGAAGCATGGAATTTTTTAAGCAAGAGTTTTCAATACCGATTGATAAATTTGGAGAGAAAGAGCAGAAAGATCATCTCAGAAAATTATTGTATCCATTTATTTTGCGTAGAACAAAAGAACAAGTTGCCAAGGATTTGCCAGAGAAGCAAGAAATGGTATTGTTTTGTGATATGGGCGATGAACAACGAAAAATTTATGAAGCGTATAGAAACGATTACCGCGATAAAATTTTAGGGGTAGTAGAAAACCAGGGCATACAAAAATCTCAGCTGACCATTTTGCAAGGTTTAATGAAACTAAGGCAGATCTGTGATAGTCCAGCTCAGCTGACCATTTTGCAAGGTTTAATGAAACTAAGGCAGATCTGTGATAGTCCAGCTATCATTAAAGAAGAAGAACGTTTTCCGAATGTATCTGTTAAGTTAGAAGAGCTAGGGAGAGAAATCACCGAAAATATTAGTAATCATAAAGCTTTAATTTTCTCGCAATTTTTAGGAATGCTTGCATTGATAAAGGAAAAGATGAAAGAATTGGGTGTTGATTATGAATATTTTGATGGAAGCAGTACTATTAATGAAAGAGAACGTGCAATTCAACGTTTTCAAAATGATGACAATTGCAGGGTATTTTTAATTTCATTGAAAGCAGGTGGAGTAGGATTGAATCTTACTGCTGCTGATTATGTATATATTGTTGATCCTTGGTGGAATCCTGCAGTAGAACAACAGGCTGCAGTAGAACAACAGGCAATAGACCGCACGCATAGAATTGGTCAAACCAAAAATATTTTTGCTTACAGAATGATTTGTACCGATACTGTTGAAGATAAAATATTAAAACTACAAGAACGCAAACGCAATCTTGCGCGTGAAGTAATTACCGATGATGAAGGGTTTATCAAAACTCTTACAAAAGAAGATGTAGAGTACTTGTTTAGTTAATTACCGATTCTCCTTTTATACCAAGTGTTTCACCGATTTTTAAATCAATATTTCAGTTTATCACAATAGATTGCCTTTCATCTAAAAATTACTTTTTGCAATATTGGGTAACGTAATTTTAGGTGTTTTAATAAAGGAATTAATATGAAGCCAATTTTAACTGTTTTACTTTCTTTCGTTATTGTAATAGGTAGTGCCCAAAATACCGGAACATTAAAAGGTAAATTAGTTGATTCTGTTGGAAAGCAGTTGCTAAAAGATGCATCAATCACTTTATTAGATGCGAAAGATTCTACACTTGAAGTTTTTGGACTTGCCAGGCAAGATGGTAGTTTTTCTATAGAAAAAATTGGACTTAGCGAAATGATTGTTCAGATTAAGTTTCAAGGCTACGAGAACTATTCAAAAAATGTAAGTTTTTCAAAAACAAACACACTAATAGATCTCGGTACCATTTACATGAAAATTTCAGCCAATGATTTGGGCAATGTAACTGTAACTCAATCACCAATAACCATTAAAAAAGATACAATTGAATTTAATGCATCTAGCTTTAAAACCAAGCCCAATGCAGTGATGGAAGACTTATTGAAAAAATTACCTGGAGTTGAGGTTGATAAGGATGGCAATGTGAAAGCACAAGGAGAAGCAGTTCAAAGAGTATTAGTTGATGGTAAAAGGTTTTTTGGCGATGATCCAAAATTAGCAACAAAGAATTTGCCTCCAGATATGATAGATAAAATCCAAGTATTTGATGCATTAAGCGATCAAAGTGCATTCACTGGATTTGATGATGGTAATCGTGTAAAAACAATTAATATCACTACTAAAAAAGACAAACGAAAAGGTTATTTCGGTAGAGCAACAGTTGGAGCTGGTGCCGATAAAAATGAAGGAGTGTATGACAACAGTATTAATCTTAGTCATTTTAATGGTGATATGCAGTTAACATTTACTGGGCAAGGAAACAATGTAAACAAGCAAAACTTTAGTGTGCAAGATGCATTAGGCTCTTTAGGTGGTGGATCTTTTGGCGGTGGTGGTGGTGGTGGAAACAGAGGTGGTGGCGGCGGAATTGGTGCTGTTATTAGTGGGTTATTAGGCACGGGAGGTGGTGGTGGAATTGTTAATACGTGGGCAGCAGGCTTGAATTATAAAGATGATTGGGGAAAGAAAACACAAATGTCAGGCAGTTATTTTTATAATGATCAGAAAACATATAGAGATCAAAATAGCTATACTCAAAACTTAATTCCTGGAGCAACTGATTCTTCTATATTTAATACATCAATTCAAAACTCTATTACACAAAACCAAAATCATCGTATCAATTTTAATATCGAACATCAGTTTGATTCTAGTAATTCATTAATTATTCGTCCAAATATTAGTTTCCAACATACAGAATCACAGTCTGATCAAATTACTTCATCTACAAAGGGGACTTCAAAATTTTTGAATAATTCTAATGCTTCAACTGATAGAATAAGTGATGGGTATAATGCTAGTATGGAAGCTACATTTCGACACAAATTTGCTAAAAAAGGAAGAACTTATTCTATTGCATTTAACCCTTCACAAAGTGCTAATGATGGAAACAATACCAACTATTCGATTAATAATTATTTTAATCGTCCAGTTGCATATGCAGATACTATAAATCAAATTGGCATTACTAATAGAGATGGGAATACAATTGGAGCATCGGTGTCTTATACAGAACCAATTGGTAGAAATCAAATAATTGAATTTATTTATAATTATAATTCTAATATTAATAATTCGGGTACTAAAACATTTGCATTTAATAAACTCAATAATCAATATGATATAGTGGTTCCTAATCTTACCAATATTTTCGAAAATACTTTTAATGCTAACAGGCTTACTCTAAGTTATCGAATTCAAAAAATTAAATATAATTTAAGCATAGGAACTGGAGTTCAATCAGGAGAATTAATAAGTAAGAACATCACCAAAGACAGTTCTATTATCCAAAATTTTGTGAACTTTTTCCCTACTATGAATTTTCGTTATGATTTTTCTAAGACAAAAAATCTTCGAATATTCTATAATGGAAGAACCGGACAGCCAAGCGCAGCCCAATTGCAGCCAGTAATAGATAACTCTAATCCTTTGAATATTAGAACAGGTAATGCCGAGTTAAAACAACAGTTTATACATTCTCTTAGATTTACTTACAATTCATTTGACCTGTTTACACAAAAAATAATTTTTGCATTTATTAATGCAAGTTTTACAGATAATGATATTCAAAATTCAACTGTTTATTTACCCAATGGTGGCCAGTTTACCAAGCCAATAAACTTAAGTGGTACTTATAATGTTAATGGAATTTTTAATTATGGTTTCCCACTAAAAAAACCGAAGAGCAATATCAACCTAACTGTTAATCTGGGTAAATCTCAAAGTCAAACTTTAGTAAATAATCAGAGTAACTACACTAAAAATACTATTGCTGGATTTACTGCAAGATGGACTACCAATTTAAAGAGCAATTTCGACATGAACTTTTCTTCCAATTCTTTATTCTCTTTTGCAAGATATACTTTGCAGCCAGAGCAGAATGGAGATTTCTTTACACAAACTTTTTCAGCTGAACCTACTTATTATACAAAAAGCGGATGGATACTTTCTTCTGATTTTAGTTATGTAAAAAACATGGGTAGGACTGAAGGTTTCAATACTAGTATTCCATTGTGGAGTGCAAGTATTGGAAAGCAACTCTTTAAAAAGAAAGAAGGAGAAATAAAATTTTATGTATTTGATCTATTAAATCAAAATATAAGTATTTCAAGAAATGTAACAGGAAACACCATACAAGACATATCAACTAGAGTGCTTACTCGTTATTTTATGATAAGCTTTACTTACAATTTGAGGAAATTTGGAGCTCAAGGCCAACAACAAAGAAACCCAATGATGGACATGTTCCCCGGAGGTAGACCGGCTGGCGCAGGAGGCCAAAACCGTGGTTTTCGTCAATAGAAACTAGTCAAATCAACTACTATTTATTGCCATATCATTTAAAATACCTGTTTATATCGTAAAGATTCTTAATTTTGCTGTTCGTTATAACGATGGCAACAATTAATACATACCATAATACCATAATCAACGGTAAATTTACAGCTGAGCTATTAAATTTTCCATTTGTTGTATTGCCTAGACCTCGACGCGGTTTCTGATAGGACGAGCAATTGGCACTTGCCCCTATCAGTGAAAACATCTCCGAAACTGTGGGTAGTAAAATTCTCTCGATTAATCTTTAATTTTTAGTACAGTGGAACAACAGATTATTGTTCGTGTTGCAAATAGTAGTGATACATTTTATGCTCAAACCATTACTGATGAAATGGAAGCTTCTGCAAAAGCTAGAGGCACTGGAATAGCTAAGAGAAGTCCAGAATATGTAGCACAAAAAATGCAAGAAGGCAAAGCGGTTATTGCATTAGAACCAAATGGTTCATGGGTTGGCTTTTGTTATATTGAAGTTTGGGGGCATGAGGAATTTGTTGCCAACAGCGGATTAATTGTTGCCCCTGCTTATAGAAAAAGTGGAGTAGCTAAGAAGATCAAGCAAACTATATTTCAACTCTCAAGAAAAAATTATCCAAAGGCCAAAATATTTGGATTAACAACGGGACTTGCTGTGATGAAAATTAATAGCGATTTGGGTTATGAGCCGGTTACATATAGTGAGTTAACAGACGATGAAGAATTTTGGGCTGGCTGTAAAAGTTGCGTTAATTACGATATTTTGATGTCGAAAGATCGTAAAATTTGCATGTGTACTGCAATGCTTTATGATCCCATTGATCATTTTGAGCCCGAAGAAACATCTGCTGAGTTTAAGGAGAATTCAAAACTCTACGAACGATTTATGAAAATTAAACAAAGTAAATTGATGAGCTTTTTTAAAAAGAAAACACTGGTTAGTTATTTTTTTTAATTTGTAATTATAGTATAACATGCAATCAAAAAAATTAGTACTTGGTTTTAGCGGTGGATTAGATACTACTTATTGTGCACTCTATTTATCTCAAGATAAAGGGTATGAAGTACATAGTGTAGTTGTAAATACAGGAGGTTTTACAGTGGAAGAATTGAAGCAAGTAGAAAAACATGCATACTCACTTGGAGTAAAAACACATACAACAATTGATGCTGTGAAAGGGTATTATGACCGAATTGTAAAATATTTAATTTTTGGGAATGTATTAAAAAACAATACTTACCCTTTAAGTGTAAGCGCCGAAAGAATAAGTCAAGCTGTTCATATTGCAGAACATACTCAAAAGCTTGGTGCCACTGCTGTTGCTCACGGAAGTACAGGTGCTGGAAATGATCAAGTTCGATTTGATATGATTTTTAATATCATGATTCCTGGAGTTGAAATCATTACTCCTATTCGAGATCTTAAATTAAGCAGAGAGGAAGAGATTAGCTACCTCAAAGAAAGAAATGTTAAAATGAATTTTGAAAAAGCTGCATATTCTATTAATAAAGGTTTATGGGGAACAAGTGTTGGGGGTAAAGAAACTTTACAATCAAAAGGCTTATTACCGGAAAATGCTTGGCCTACACAAGTAACAAAATCGGATAACGAAGAAATGGTTATTGATTTTGAAAAAGGTGAGATTAAAAAAGTGAATGGGAAATTATTTAGTCACCCTTCAGAAGCAATACAATTTATTCAATCAATTGCTGGTCCATTCGGTATTGGAAGAGATATTCATGTAGGCGATACTATTATTGGAATAAAAGGCAGAGTAGGTTTTGAAGCCGCTGCTCCAATGATTATTTTAAAAGCGCACCATGCATTAGAAAAACATGTATTAACTAAATGGCAACTAAGTTGGAAAGATCAACTAGCACAATTTTATGGAAATTGGTTGCACGAGGGTCAGATAATGGATCCTGTAATGCGCGATATAGAAGCTTTTTTTGAGCAGTCTCAATCACAAGTAACTGGAACTGTTTTTATACAATTGATGCCTTATCGTTTTCAAATAATTGGCATTGAATCTGTTTACGATTTAATGAGTAGTAAATTTGGAAAATATGGAGAGATGAATACAGGCTGGTCTGGAGAAGATGTAAGAGGGTTTTCTAAAATATTTGGTAATCAAACGGCTATTTATCACAATATAAAATCTGCTGAAAAATGATGAAAATTGGTATTATAGGAGGTGCAGGTTATACTGGTGGTGAGCTAATTAGACTATTAATTAATCACCCAGATGTAGAAATTTCTTTTGTACTTAGTAGTAGCAATGCTGGAAATCCTCTATATCAAGTTCATGCTGATTT
>Ga0209702_10003520_pt1 | contig 24495 bp, 17 predicted proteins | sample FRY01_FD_187210 | JGI IMG/M metagenome (GOLD analysis project Ga0209702, IMG submission 187210) | Freshwater microbial communities from Lake Fryxell liftoff mats and glacier meltwater in Antarctica - FRY-01 (SPAdes) (version 2) | ecosystem: Environmental > Aquatic > Freshwater > Ice > Glacier... | reverse complement strand
AATATGTTTGCCAGGCATCTTTAAAATGCTGAAAGGATTCAAATTTAGGAATTTGCATTAAAAAGTATGCATTGTTGTGGTGTTGAGCCAAATATTTGCTCCATAAAAACCATGAGACTGGCAGAAACAATGCAAAAAGCAATGCTATGAGTAATTGTTTTTTATAATGAATTTCTATCTTTAGGGTTTTGAAATAAGAGAGAAATAAGAGCCCAATCATGCTTGCAAAGTGAATGATTGAGGTTGTTTTTATAGAAATAGCCAAGGAAAGGGTGAGAGAAAACAGAACAATCAAAAGTGTGTAGGTTTTGGCTTTCGGGAAATGTGGATGGGGGATAAATAGCTTGAAAAACAAGTACCAAGCAAATAATATGAAGCCTAAGGAAGAAATGTCGGGTATGAAATTGTTTGAATAGAATAAAAGAATTGGACTGCTGCATACTAAAAGTACGAGAAGCATGGCAATAATTGTGTTTGTATTTCTTTTGAAAAGAAGAAATAGACCCCAAATGCCTAGTGAATATATTAAAAAGCTGATTGTTCTAAAATAAAATTCATTGTAGCCAAATAATTTGTAGGCAAGGGCTGCGGTGTAGCTAATTATTGGAAATTCGCACGATACTTTGCCATCGTTGCAACGGTTTTCGTTGACTTCGGGATATAGGATATTGAAACCATTGTAGTAAAAGTTTTGAGCTAAAGACGCTCTGTCGCACTGTGCGCCTTGGTGCACGCTCATTGGCGGCTTGTTAAAATTGTTTACGGTGCCTGAATAATAAATGAAAAACAGCCAAACTATTAGAAAGCTTATAAAGGATTTGGCTGCTATTTTAGATAAGTAATGCAATCTTTATTTGACTATCGGAACCTTGGTTTCCTTTATTTTGTTGATGCCGCCATAGATGTTTTTTATCAAAACATGGCCGTTTTTTCTTAGTATGCTAGCGGCTATTACGCTGCTGTAACCTCCGCTGCAATAGACATAAACAGGCTTGTTTTTGGGTATTAGATGTGCATTATTTTCTAGTTCGGGAATTGGGATATTGAGGGCGCCTGAAACATGGCCTTCGTCAAATTTTTCTTTGTTTCTTACATCTAAGACAAATTCTTCATTGAAATTTAAATCTAGCTCGAATTCTTCGGTTGTGATGCTGATGATTATATCGATTGGTAGCTTGGCTTCGGAGTATGTGGTGTATCCATTTTGAAGGAAAAATAGATTTTTATAGCCTAGGTCATTCAATCTTTTTTGTGCTTCTTCGTTGTTGTCGCTGATGATTAAATATTCATTTTGGGGGCTTAAAATTTCTTGAATACGGGTGTCAAAATTTCCGTTAAGTCCTATGTTTATTGATTTTGGGATGAATCCTCTTTCAAAAATATCTGGCACTCTAACATCTATTATAGTGTGTGTTTTTACATCGTTTGGGTCTAGAAATTTCATTGTGCAAAATTACTAATTATATGCAATTGACAAAATTGTAATTTAGTTATGTCAAAAGAAAAAAAAGGCTTTAATTTGCAGTCCTTTAAAAAGAAAACGGAGAGTTGTCCGAGTGGCTTAAGGAGCACGCTTGGAAAGCGTGTATATCGCAAGGTATCGAGGGTTCGAATCCCTCACTCTCCGCCACCCAAAAACCTAACAATGTAAATTTTTTCTTGTTAGGTTTTTTTGTTTCTAAAATGTCCCGCAATTTTATCGAATCTGCTACATTAAAATAAATATGCTCAATAACCTAACTTGAAATGATTAATTACCTTTGATAAATATATTGTAGTTTTTTTTATTTCTCTGAATTTAAAATTTAGATCTTTGATTTGTTGCAACTTACAAATATTCGTATTACCTTCGCGATGCCCATGGCAACGAAATGGCAAATTACGAACTAACAAATAATATAGCAAACAATCCAGATAAGTTATTTGTAACTGCACATCCAATATATGGTAGCAGCAGATTGGGCGTTGATAATAGAAAAGAATTATTATACACCAATGGCACTAATATTAGCATAGATACACCAAGTGTAACTAAGTTTAGACAATTGGGTGCTAAAAGCTATGAACTTAGCAACCATTTGGGCAATGTATTGGTAACAGTAAGCGATAAAAGAATACCAAAAAGAATTTTGTTAGGCCCAGGTCCAATAGATTATTTTGAGGCAGAAATAACCACTATTTCAGACTACTATGCTTTCGGTAGCCCCATGCCAGCTAGGCAGGGAGTAATACAACAATGCAGCACATTTAATGTAACTACTACAGCTACCAACTTTGCTGCAAACGAAACATTTAGCATTGGTAGTGTGGGAGGATTTGTGCCAGGTTCTGTAGCAGGAGTTACAAGATTTGTAAACAACCCAACGAACAATGCGCTGCGTATAACCTCCAATTGGACAACACGGCCATTTGCTAGCAGGGCGGTGGCTGTGGCAGCAAACACTAATTATACACTTAACTTAGATTTGCTAGGCTTTAGCATTGTGAGTGGCTATTTCCATACTGTGAGAGTAAATATAATAATACCTGGCGGAACAACAATAGGTGTAAATTACACCTCAACTGGCAGCAAAAGCATTAACTTTAGCTCTGTAAATGCTGGCAATGTTACCATTCAAATAATTTCAATAATAACAATAACAGGCGGTGGCCCTTACAGCCCAAATCCATTTGTAGATATAGACAATTTTAGCGTTACAAATATTGCCACTACCACCACTACCACTAATGTTTGCAATATTTTTGGTGGTGGGTATAAATTTGGGTTTGGTGGACACGAGAAGGATGATGAAGTTTTAGGAATAGGAAATACAATAGATATGGGCGATAGATGGTTAGATACAAGATTAGGAAGAACATTTAAACCTGATGCGAAAGCAGTGAAATATCCGTTTATTAGTCCTTATGCCTACGCTCTAAACAATCCAATCATTTATAATGATCCTGATGGAAAGGATGTCTATTTAGTCATATATTCAACTAAAGCGGGAGATGTGGGGCATGCTGCTATTGCTGTTTCTAATTACAAAAAAGAAGAATACAAAGTAATGGAAAATGGAAAGGAAATTACCAAGTCAAGAATGGTTCAAGATGGTACTTATACGTTTTATGAGTTGGGACCGGGCAATAAAAAAGGAGTTGGCGCTGCTAATGCCTTATTAAAAGTCAAGGCTAACTATAATCAATTCGATAATATTACTTTAGATCAGATTCTTAATACTAATGTTTCAGCTTATGAAGACGACCAAAATTCTCCAAAAGGACCAGATGGAGTAATAAAATTAGAAACGGGTTATGAGTCTGATCAGAAAACTCATCAAATATTACAGGAGTATAAAAATAAGAGTGGGCAAAAAAAATACGGAGGAGCATTCAATAACTGTTCAGATTATGTGGAATGTGGTGTAGAATCTGCGTCAGGAGTAGATATAGATGCAAAAGAACAAATAATTCCATTAGTTAAATCAACTACACCTAATAAGTTGTATAATGAAACTTTAAAACTTCTTAATGCAGAAGTAGTTAAGGGTGCAGATGATAAAGTAAAAGGTACTTTTAAGGAAAAATTTAAGCCAACATCAACCCCATAAAAAAATAATCTTATGTTGAAGATGATTTTGGCCATATTTATTCCTTTAATTTATTTTAATACAAACTTAGAACTGAATAATAATTTAATTCAGAAGAATAATAACGGAAATATTGATTCTATTCGTCTAACTAGATTGGAAGACAAGAAACAAGTTGTCGTTACAGAACAAGAAAAAATAAATCAAATTGCAAGTTATTTAGATTGCAAAGAAAACAGGATAATTAAGTTTTTACCGAAGTATTCTATTGAAGTATTTTATAATGATGGAAAAACATTAAACTTGGTAATATCTTGGAAAAATGCTAGATACAATGGCAAAACATATAGATTAAAAAAAAATATCGAACATGTTATTGAAACATACTATTAAGTTTTAAAAGAGGGAATGTTACCCCTGCTGCCACAAGTTTACAACTTGTGGCAATAAGAATCAAACGCCAGGCTAAACAGCTTGGCGTTTGATTTTAAATCATTCCTGCCCTGCTTCGCAGGGCAAAAAAAGGGGTAAAAAGAATACACTTACGCCAAAGGCGTAAAAAGAAAAGGGGCGAAAAAAATACAAGTGGGTTCGCCACACCATTTACTTTATTCTTCTCATTTTTAGTTTTTAAGAGTTTCCCGAAGTATAGGGACAGGCTATTTTATTTGTTTTTAGTCGCTAAAATCGGCTCAAATACAAAATTTTCCACAATTATATTTTTACTCTCAAATCCTTTATTCATAAGAAAAAGGTGTTAAAAAAGAATTAGAATCTTAGGAATACCTTGCAAATTTGTGATTTATTATGCAGCCATGTCATGAAAAGAACTGCCATCACAACTTTATTGATTTTAGGAATGCCTGAGCCATTGGTGCGGAAAATTAGTGGGCATGCGGCAAATAGAAAAGAGTTTTACAAGTATGTAAAATACTCTGAATCATTTTTAGACGGTGAAACTGACAGAGTGTTTTCAAAACTTTTGAATAACTAAGCAATTAGCACAATTTAAACGGGTATAATCGTAGCAAACACATCGGATTTTCAGTAATAAACCCTTGAAGATGAAGCAAGAGAATATACTTTTAGCAAACCTGTTTTAGTGAATTAGGTTTGATTGCTTTTAGAAATTGAGAAGGTTAGCTAGTTTGGCTGCTGGAGATTCAGCTACGAATACGGTATTTAATTATGAATTATGGAAGGGGGAAAAGTTTTACTGAAATTTGCTTAAAATCGATAGCCTACATTAATTCCGCAATAATTAGCGTATATTTTTTGTCTAACATATCCATCATTGAAAGGCGCTTTGTGCAAATAGGCAAAAGACCAATCCCAAAAAGGTTGAAGAAGATAATGCTTGAAAAACAAAATATCTAACGAGCTGTTTACACCCAAATTATAGCCAGCAATTTTGTTTCCTGGTGTGTAATACAAGAATTTATTAACAACAGTGTCTTTAATTTCTATTTCGCTACTTGTGAAACATGCGCCAGAATGGATACCTAAATTTAAAAGGACTTTAAAATTTTTATACCGATTATAAATTGGCAATATTTTCCTTAAAGAAATATTCCAAAAATTCATTCCGTTGGTGTGAAAAAGTGCTTTAACATACTGGTTCATTAAAAGGGTATCGTTCACATGTTTTCCATCCCATGTGCCTTGAGCTCTATAAAATTTATTGGTATTGGCGCCATAATTCAAGTGCGAAATGTTTAACCCTATTTGAAAATTGTATTTAAAGTTTGCTGTGAAATTAACCCTGTGTTGGGTTGCGGTTATTTGAAAATCAGAAATATTTTCAAAATAGGACAAGTCATTGGCTTCAACATCAAAAAACCGAATGCTTCTTTGGTAGTTTGGTTGAACAACGAGTAAATCTTGTTTTTTGTAATTTGCTCGAAAATAGCCGGCAGACACTGTAAAATTATGCTTTAATATCCATTTGTGAAGTTTGGATGTGTCCCTATTGTTTTGGGCGTTTAGGTTGCAGCTAATTAAGGCTATAAAAAATAAAATGGGTTTCATAATATTCAACAAAAGTAATTGTTTTTAAACCCATTTATTTAAAAAGATTAGTTAAGATGACTATATAAATATTTTCATGGGTGTATATTTGCAAAAAACTTGTTATTTTGCAACACTTTAAATTTTAAGTCATCAACATGAGTGTCAAGCAAGAAAACCAACCAAACAATAGAGAAATTTTAGAACGAAAAATAGCCGAAAGCCAATTGGGCGGGGGCGAAGAGCGCATAAAATCGCAACATGCCAAAGGCAAACTAACCGCCCGAGAAAGAGTACACTTTTTAATGGATGAAAACAGTTTCAATGAAATTGGAGCCTTTGTCATGCACCGAAGCAACGATTTTGGAATGGAAAAACAACGGTTTCTTGGCGATGGTGTGGTAACAGGCTATGGCACCATAAATGGCAGATTGGTTTATATCTTCTCTCAAGATTTCACAGTGTTTGGCGGTTCGCTAAGCGAAACCCATGCCGAAAAAATATGTAAAATAATGGACTTAGCGCTCCAAAACGGAGCCCCCATCATAGGGCTAAACGACAGTGGCGGGGCCAGAATACAAGAAGGTGTGGTTTCGCTGGGCGGCTATGCAGATATTTTTTATAGAAACACAATTGCAAGTGGCGTTATTCCTCAAATATCGGCAATCATGGGGCCATGCGCAGGCGGAGCCGTCTATTCGCCCGCAATCACAGACTTCATCGCAATGGTAGAAAACACCAGCTACATGTTCGTAACCGGGCCAAATGTTGTAAAAACCGTTACCAACGAAGAAGTTAGCAGCGAACAATTGGGCGGAGCGTCCGTGCATTCTAGCAAATCGGGCGTAGCACATTTTGCTTATGCCAACGAAATTGAATGCCTAAACGGATTGAAAACCATGCTCAGCTACATGCCTCAAAATTGTGAAGAAAAAGCGGCTCCCCTAAAATATGAAATTCAAAACGAAACCCGCGATATTTTAAAGAATATTATTCCACCAAACGCTAACCAACCCTACGATATGCGAGAGGTTATTGAAGGCATAGTGGACGAAAATAGCTTTTATGAAGTGCACAAAAACTTTGCCGAAAACATTATAGTCGGTTTTTCTCGCCTTGCAGGAAAAAGTGTGGGCATTGTGGCCAACAATCCTGCCGCTTTAGCTGGTGTTTTAGATGTAAATTCATCTACCAAAGGCGCACGATTTGTGCGTTTTTGCGATGCTTTTAATATTCCTTTGTTGGTGTTGGAGGATGTTCCCGGTTTTTTGCCTGGTACTGATCAAGAATGGAACGCCATTATCACCAACGGGGCCAAACTTTTGTATGCATTTAGCGAAGCCACCGTGCCCAGAATCACCGTCATTACTCGCAAAGCGTATGGTGGGGCTTATGATGTAATGAACAGCAAACACATTGGCGCAGACATGAATTATGCTTGGCCAAGTGCCGAAATTGCTGTGATGGGAGCCAAAGGCGCAGCTGAAATCATATTTAAAAAAGAAATTTTGACTGCCCAAAACCCCGAAATAGCATGGAAAGAAAAAGAAGCTGAGTATGCAACTATTTTTGCAAACCCATACAGAGCGGCCGAAAGAGGATTTATTGATGAAGTTATTTTTCCTGAAAATACAAGAACAAAGCTGATTTCAGCCTTCAAAATGTTGGAAAACAAGGTAAAGAATTTGCCTAAAAAGAAACACGGAAACATTCCATTATAATCAAAAAATCAATGAAATTAATCTCCATAGTAGTGCCGTGCTATAACGAAGAGGCGGTTTTTGCAGAAACAGTTAGCAGATTGACCCAAACAATGTCTGCCGTTTTGACTAAAGGTTATGAATATGAAATTATATTTGTGAACGATGGCAGCACAGACAACACCTTGCAGCTGATAAAAAACGCTTTGGCACAAGATGCAAGAATAAAATGCCTTAGTTTCTCCAGAAACTTTGGCCACCAAATAGCCATCACCGCAGGATTAGACAATTGCAAAGGCGATGCAGCCGTTGTTATAGATGCAGATTTGCAAGATCCGCCTTCGGTTATTCTGCAAATGATAGAAAAATGGGAACAGGGTTTCGATGTTGTTTTTGGAAAAAGAAGAGAACGCCAAGGAGAAAGTGGCTTTAAATTGATAACTGCTAAATATTTTTATAAATTCATAAACAAGCTAAGCGATGTGGATATACCAAAAGACACAGGCGATTTTAGATTAATGGACAGGGCAGCGCTCAATCAGTTTTTGCTCATGCGAGAATCCTATCGCTTTGTGAGAGGCATGGTGGCATGGATTGGATTCAACCAATGTTCGGTAGGATACGATAGAGAGATCCGCTTTGCTGGAGAAACCAAGTATCCTTTAAAAAAAATGCTCAGCCTTGCCAGCGATGCCATCCTTTCTTTTTCAAACACACCTCTCAAAATTGCAACTTTTATAGGATTTTTAACTTCTGTAACCGCCTTTTTAGGCATTATTTATGCTTTGTATGTTAGATTGTTTACAAAAGAGTGGGTAGAAGGTTGGACCTTTTTAATGATTGCCGTTCTATTAATAGGCGGAATTATATTGCTGGTTTTAGGCATCATTGGAGGCTATGTTGGCCGCATTTATGGCGAAATAAAACAACGCCCACTCTATATAATAAAAGACAAGTTGGGTTTCGACCAATAATTATTTTCGTAAAAGTGTAAAATTCTCATAAAAACTATTATTTTTGTTTTGTGAAATTTGACGGCCAACTAAATAATAAACTGCCAAACATCGGGCAATCGATATTTACAACAATGTCGATGTTAGCAAAAGAAAACCATGCTATTAATTTAGCGCAAGGGTTTCCTGATTTTGATTGCCACCCCGACCTAAAAAAAATGTTTCAAGATGCCATTCAGCAAGGACATAATCAATATGCGCCCATGCCAGGGCTGATGTCTTTGAGAGAAAAAATTGCAGAAAAAACTGAACAACTTTATTCAGCAATCTATCATCCCGAAACGGAAATTACAATAGTGCCAGGCGCAACCTTAGGTATTTATGCGGCCATTAATGCTTTAATTAAAGACAATGACGAAGTTTTGGTAATAGAACCAGCTTATGATTGCTACATTCCCGCCATAGAACTAGCAGGAGGGAAGGCCATAGTTTACGAAATGCTTTATCCCGAATTTAAGATAGACTGGCATCAGCTTAGGAAATTTATTTCCGTTCGCACAAAAATGATAATTATCAATTCGCCCAACAATCCGAGCGGAGCCATTCTCACAGCCGAAGACTTGCAGAAACTAGAAAAAATGATTGCCGGAACAGATATATTGGTATTAAGCGATGAAGTTTATGAACACATAATATTTGATGGATTTGAACACCAATCGGTTGCACGCTTTCCGGCTTTGTCAAATAGGAGTATTATTGTTTCGTCCTTTGGAAAAACATTTCATACAACAGGCTGGAAAACAGGCTATTTGCTAGCGCCAGAGAACATAACAAGTTTAATAAGAAAAGCCTACCAATTCATGGCATTTGCAAGCAACACACCCGTGCAGTTTGCCTACAGCCAAATTCTAGATAGAAAAGATTTATATTTAGAATTGGGTTCTTTTTATCAAGAAAAAAGAGATTTCATGCGGAAAGGGTTAAAATCAACGAACTTTAAGCTATTAGATTGTTACGGAAGCTACTTCCAATTAGTTAATTACGATAAAATAAGCGATTTAGGGGATTTAGAGTTTTCTAAGCTATTAACAATAGAGAATAAAATAGCAACCATTCCTGTTTCGGCCTTCTATAAAAAGAAAAACGACAACCATATATTAAGACTATGTTTTGCAAAAAATATTGAAACCATAGAGAAATCTTTAGAAATATTATGCAAGATTTAAAAATTAATACCATACAAACCCATTTGCATTGGGAGGATATTGATAAAAACATCGCACATTTTGATACCTTAATTAGGGCTAATTCTGCCTGCGACCTAATTGTTCTGCCAGAGATGTTCACAACTGGATTTACGATGAACCCAAGCCAATTCAGCAAACAAGACTTAGAAAAAGGTTTTGCTTTTATTGAGCAATTATCCAATGAATTAAACATAGCCATTTGCGGAAGTTTGGTTAAAGCCAATGCGCATAATACCCAGTACACCAATACGATGGTGTTTCAAGCACCAAAAAAAGAACCAGTATATTATAACAAAAGACACCTTTTTTCTCCTGGCGATGAAACCAAACATTACGAAAAGGGCGCAGAGCGCATCATTATCGAATACAAAAATTGGCGAATATGCCCGCTAATCTGTTATGATTTAAGGTTTCCTGTATTTTCCAGAAACAGAAAAGATTATGACCTATTAATTTATGTAGCCAATTGGCCCGAAGTAAGAAACTATGCATGGGAGACTCTTTTAAAAGCAAGAGCCATTGAAAATCAGGCTTATGTAATAGCTTGCAACAGAGTTGGTTTAGATGGAAAATGCGTAAACCATATCGGAAATTCAGGTATTGTCAATCCAATGGGAGAGTTTGATGCAATTTATGGAAGTGAATCAGTCCATACATCATTAATCTCTTTCTCAACATTAGAAAAATTCAGAAAATCATTTCCTGTATTAGACGATGCAGATGAATTTACATTGTTGATATAATTTTAGTTAAATTTTGCTTTTCATGGACAAAACTAAGGATATTAAGTCTTATAGTATTATTTTTGCCTTTTAATAGTAATAGTAATGGTTAAATCAATTATTTATTAAAAACAACAAATTTTACGCTTCTAATAATTAATGCTCAAATTCAAACTTTCAAAAAAAGTTGTTGCCATAGCAGTATGCCTTTGTGCTATATATTCAATATATGCTCAAAATATTGGAGGGATTGTTGCAAATAAAACAAATCAAAAAAATCTTAACAAAGCCTTGGTCTATATTTTAAATAAAAAGGATTCAAGCGTTATAAAAACAGCCATTACAGATGAAAATGGACGATTTATAATTAAAGATATTTCAGTAGGTAACTATTTAATAAGCTCCAAGTTTATAGGATACATTGATTATTATGCCCCTTTGGCGGTGGTTTTAGAATTCAATCGCATAAAAATAGAAATGGAAGAAGCCGCAATAGAAATGATGAGTGTTGGCAAAACCGCTCAAAAAAATGCTGTTTCACAAAAAAGCGACACCTTAGAGTTTAATTCAAGCAGCTACAAAGTTAATCCAGATGCCACAGTTGAGGATTTGGTTAAAAAAATGCCTGGCATTACAACGGAAGGCGGTGTATTAAAAACACAAGGTGAAGAGATTAAAAAAGTAACAATTGATGGCCAAGATTTTTTTGGTGATGATGCCAATGCAGCCCTCAAAAACCTACCGGCAGAGCTTGTTTCAAAGGTACAGGTTTTTGATAGAATGACAGATCAAGCACAATTTTCAGGCATCGATGACGGCAACTCTCAAAAATCATTAAATATTATTACTAAAAACGGCAAAAATAATGGTCAATTTGGTAAAGTTTATGGCGGCATTGGTACAAAAGATAGATTTGCAGCTGGCGGAAATATCAATATTTTTTCTAAAAACAATAGATTATCTATTATAGGATTGAGCAATAACATCAATCAACAAAATTTTTCATCAGATGATATTACAGGTCTTTTGGGAACAAGCCCCGGTGGGCAAAGGCCTAGCGGAAGAACACAAGGAGGCAGTGGCGGGGCGAGAAATTTTGGAGGAGGAGGAAGTGCTTCAAATTTTTTATCCGGCAATCAAAGTGGTGTAAATACAACACATTCTTTTGGTTTGAATTATAATTTATTAAATCAGAAAAAACTTAAAATTGGTGTCAGCTATTTTTTCAATTATGGTGGCAATAAAAATACTACATTGCTTGACCGCACTTACTTTTTATCCAATGAATTGAATCAATTTTATAGCCAAGAAGACACCACAGACAATAAAAATTTAAACCATAGAATCAACTCAAGATTAGAATATCAATTAGATTCCTTTAATTCATTTATAATAACACCAAGTATTCGATTTCAAAATTCTAGCCTAAGTTCAATTTTTAATGGTAACAACAAAAATGATACTTTAAGACCCATTAATAATACTAAGTCTTCTAATCTAACAAAAAGCAATGCTTATAATTTAAACAATAGCATACTATGGCGAAAAAAGTTCAAAAATAAAACATCAAGTTTGTCTGCAAATGTAACAACTGGTATTAATTCATCGCTAAGAAGCAATGAACTAAATACAAATAATGAATTTTATATTCCATTTAATAGAAACAACAGTTTTCTACAAGAATTTAACAACCCAAGCAGTACCGTAAACTTATCTTCAAACATCTCCTTTTCTCAAATACTCAATAAATCCATGAGCATTGAGGTAAATTATGCGCCTTCATTTATCTTAAATAAAAACGACAAAAAAACAATGACATTTGACAATGGCACACAATCTTTTTCTATTTTGGATACTTTATTGAGTAGTAAATTCAAAAACACCAATATTAGCAATAAGTTTGGACTTAATTATACCATTCAAAATACCAAAACAAGTTTGAGGTTTGGTGCAGATTATAAAATAACGAGCCTGAAAGGGCAATCAGAATTTCCAAATTCAAATTTAGTTCAAAAATCCTTTAAAAATATATTGCCAAATTTTATGTTTACACATAAGTTTGATGCCAATAAAAATTTCAGATTATACTACAGAAGCAACACCAATTTGCCGAGTATTACCAACCTGCAAAATGTGATAGACAATTCTAATCCATTGCTTTTAAGTGTTGGGAATCCAAACTTAACCCAAGATTTCAATAATTTTATATTTATGAGATATATTTCTACAAATATTAAAAAAGGCAGAAGCTTTTTTGCTATGATGAATTACAGCGCAACTCAAAATTACATTGGGAACAGCACTTTAATAGCAGAACGAGACACCATAATCAATAATAATATTAAGCTATCAAAAGGCGTTCAGCTTTCATTACCAGAAAATCTAAGTGGTTACCAAAGTTACAGAACATATACAAATTATGGCGCAACAATAAAAAGTATAAAATCAAATATTAATGGCAATTTAGGCTACAATTACACCCAAACACCTGCAATGATAAATGGGGTCAAAAACCTAAGTAAAAATAATGCTGTCAACGCAGGCGCCAACTTGTCGAGCAATATTAGCGAAAAATTAGACTTTAATATGGGTTATAGTTTTAATTATAACTTAATAGAAAACACATTGCAAAAAAAATTAAACAATATATTTATTATTCAAAACTTTAATGTAAAAGTTAATTATATGCCAAAAAACTACTTAGTTATAAATTCAGAATTAAACAGAAGTGCCTATTCAGGCCTTGGCGCAAGTTTCAATCAAAAAATATGGCTTTGGAATGCAGGAATTGGATACAAATTTACAAAAAGCAAGCGCGCAGAAATTAAAATTTCTATATTTGATATATTGAATCAAAACAATGCTATCAGCAGAACTATTAATGAAAACTACATAGAAGACAATTTTACAAAAGTGCTAAACCGTTTTTATATGCTAACATTTACATACAATGTTAGAAACTTCAAAAACAATAGTATAAAATAAAAAACATATAAATTTTTGGAAATTGAAATAAAATATTAAATTTGCCTTTCAAAAATATATAATCATGGAAGTAATAGGAAAATTAAAAGTTATTGACGAAATTAAAGTAGTAGGAGCGAGCGGTTTCAAAAAAAGAGATGTAGTCGTAGAGACGGCAGAAACCTATCCTCAATTTATTTCAGTGAGTTTTACGCAAGATAAATGCGATTTAGTAAATTCGTTTAAATTAGGCGAAGAAGTGAAAATCTCAATCAATTTGAGAGGCAGAGAATGGGTGAACCCACAAGGCGAAACAAAATATTTTAACGATATTTCAGGTTGGAGAATCGAAAAAGTAGGGAATACCCAAACTCCTAGTAACCAAAGCCCTAATGTAAACACAAGCAATGTTGCGCCTCCATCCTTTGAAAATGATGCATTTGCTACAGATTCAGCTGTTAATGCAAATGATTCTGAAGATTTGCCTTTTTAATTAATCAATGATTAAGGATAAAAAAAGCAATCAGTTTTTATACAGTTATTTAAACGCCATTTCACCAACCGGATTTGAGACCAATGGTCAAAAAATTTGGTTGGAATATATGAAATCGTATTCAGATGAGTATATGACAGACGCTTATGGCTCTGTGGCTGCGATCATAAATCCTGGTAAAAAATTCAAGGTCGTTATTGAGGCACATGCAGACGAAATATCTTGGTTTGTTAAGTATATTGCAGATGATGGCTACATTTATGTTACCCGAAATGGAGGTTCCGATCATGTGATTGCGCCTTCAATGCGTGTAAATATTGTTACAGAAAAAGGCATTGTTAAAGGTGTTTTTGGCTGGCCTGCCATTCATGTTAGATCTAGCGGAAAGGAAATTTATCCTACTGCTGATAATATTTTTATTGATATTGGTTGTTCAACAAAAAAAGAAGTAGAGGCTTTAGGTGTTCATGTTGGCTGTGTGGCTATTTTTCAAGATGAACTGACAGAACTAAATAAAAAATATTTAACCGGTCGAGCGTTAGACAATAGAATTGGCGGTTATATGATTGCTCAAGTAGCAAAAAAAATAAAGGACAATAAAATAAAGCTGCCTTTTAGTTTATATGTTGTAAATGCGGTGCAAGAAGAAATAGGTTTGAGAGGTGCAGAAATGATTTCACGAAACATTAAACCCAATGTAGCGGTTATTACAGATGTTACCCACGATACATCATCGCCATTATACGATAAAAAAATTCAAGGCGACCAAAAATGTGGACTTGGCCCAGTATTAACTTATGGCCCTGCCGTTCAAAATAATTTATTGAAAATGTTGATTGACCTTGCAGAAAAAAACAAAATTCCTTTTCAAAGAGCTGCTGTAAGTAGATGTACAGGAACGGATACTGATAGCTTTGCTTATAGCGGAGAGGGTGTTCCATCTGCATTGATATCATTGCCATTAAAATACATGCATACAACAGTCGAAACCATTAATATTAATGATATGGAGCAAGTGATTGAATTAATGTATCAATTTGTTATCAATTTAAAATCTGGACACGATTTTAGATATATTAAATAATTCATAAGCAATTTAATTGGCTTTTTAGATTGAAATGTCTTAGGATTCATTTTTTTTAAATAAAAAAAAGAATAAAAAAGAAAAATGAACAAAGTCGTTTCAAAAATATCTATCATATTTTTACTATTGATAAGCAGATTACCGATGGTAATTCATTATTGGTTTTCAAATTTTCTATATATTCTGTTATTTAAAATTGTCAAATACAGAAAAAAAGTTGTTTTAAAAAATATTGAGATAGTTTATCCAAGTCATTCCAAGTCCCAAAAAACAGAATTAGCTAGAAACTATTATCTTTATTTAAGTCAATTGATAGTTGAAGTCGTTAAAGGGTTTACAATCTCTAAAAAAGAATTACAAAAAAGAATATCCGTTGACAATTTGAATATATATGATGAACTTTTTAATAAGAATCAAAGTGCTATTGTTGCATTGGGCCATAACGGCAATTGGGAATGGATATGCAGGCATGCTTCTATGGTAAGTAAACATAAACTATATGTTGCCTACAAGCCGCTTAGCAACCCATTTTTTGACAAACTAATGGCGAAAACTAGAACAGCTTTTGGCATGCAACAAATAGCCATGAATAATGTCGGTAGATTTATAATTGAACATAAAAATGAAGCATTTTTACTCATTTTAATCAGCGATCAAAAGCCTAGTAATCCCAAAAATGGCATTTGGGTAGATTTTTTTAAAACGAAAACGAGTTTTTTGCCCGGTTTAGAAAAGCTATCCCTAAAATATAATCTTCCAATCTATTTTCATGAAGTAAAAAGAGTAAAAAGAGGCTATTACCGCTGCAAAATTCATCATTTATTGAATCCTTTGGATTATCAAAAGGAGGGAAGTATTACCCAAAAATATGCCCGACATTTAGAAAAAATGATAGTGGAACAGCCCGAAACATGGCTTTGGAGCCATAATCGGTTTAAGCATAAATTTGATATTTAATAGTTTAATCATAAATATACAAAAATACTTGTTTTTTAATTTGCAATATGTATATTTGCAATGAAATGGCAATGAGTAAAAAAGACTTGTTTGAAAAACAAGAGGCGGAATTAAGTATGTTTTGCAAAGCATTGGGACACCCTGCAAGAGTAAAAATAGTTAAGTTATTATTGATAAAAAATAATCAAACCTGTAATGAATTGGTGCAAAATATTCCTTTGAGTCAATCAACGGTTTCCCAGCATTTAGGAGAATTGCGTCAAGCAAAAATCATTTCTGGCAAAAGTGTAAGCACTAGTGTTATTTATTCAGTTGACAAAATAGCTTTATCAAAAGCCCAAAAAATGTTAAGTGATTTTTTTAACGCAAATATTTTAAGCGCAAAACAAGCGACCTTGTTTTAGCATTCTAATTAGCTAAAACAAGCTATAAAAGTTGTATAAACGCACCAATTTTTACAGTTCTATATAAAACGAATTAATTCCCGACATCTTATTTCTTTAAATTAAGAGGATTAAATGGCTTACTTAAATTTATTTGAAAGTCGTCATTAGGTTTTTAAGCCTATAAATCCTTAATCTCTGTCATCAGAGTATTCATCTTTTTTATTTTATTCTCAAAATCATCAGATATTTGAGAAATTTCTTTAATCAATTTTTCTTTAACCTTATCGAGGCGAGCTTCATTGTCGTTTCGTTTCATTTCGCCTTTTCCTAAAATTAGCCATTCAGGATTGATTTCTGGAAAATTCTGAAGCACAGTAACTACTAAATCTAAGCTTGCTTTGTTTCTTCCTGAAGAAAGATGGGAGAGGGTGGAATTTGAAATTCCGAGCTTTATGGCAAAATCTTGTTTGCTTAATCCAGAAGTGTTTAATATATCTAATATCCTGATTTCAACCATTTTATAACAATTGTTTAATATGTATTTGCGTAATGTTTTATGCTTTACAAATGTAAAACATTTGATTTACATTTGTAAAATATATTATTTACAATTGTAAAGTATGGTTTTTACAATTGTAAATTATTTCGTAAAGTGCTAAAATACAGTAATTTACATTAATATAATATGCTTATTTGTATATTCTAGTGCTCAAAGTATGATTAAACACTCAATTATATGACCATAGTAACATCGTTTGATTGCCTTGTATTTTAAAAAACTAGATTAATTGACCTAACTTTTTACATAAAGAATGTATTTAACATATTATCATAAATAATTGATATACAATTAAATATAATTTATGTTTAGTTGTAAATACCAGGCGCATTTTATCGTATTTTGCGATAATTTAGGCATAAAAAAAGCCTGACAAAAATGTCAGGCTTTAAGTTAAATATAATATTTTCTTAAATTGTGGATTGTAACCACATTGTATCACTAATTCTTTTTTCGGCTAATTTGATGGCAGCCAACTGTGTGTTGATGTCATGTTCAGTCGCTGTTTTATAAATATCAAGCACTGTATTATAAATGTTTTCCGTTTGAGAGAAAGCTATTTCTCTAACATATCCGTTATGTTCACTGTAAACATTGATTAAACCACCAGCATTGATTAAAAAATCAGGAGCATAAAAAATACCTTTGGCTTTAATCATATCACCATGAATATTATCATCCTCCAATTGATTATTTGCAGCACCCGCTATAATTTGACATTTTAATTTATTGATATTATCTGTATTTAAAATTGCACCTAAAGCGCATGGAGCAAAGATATCAACATCTAATCCAAAAATTTCATCTGTTTTAACAATAGTAGCGCTATATTTTTCAGAAGCTACTTTCAAACCAGATTCAAAGATATCAGCAGCAAAAATGACAGCACCATCTTTTTGCAGCATTTCTATTAAATGCAGACCAACTTTTCCTGTTCCTTGAACAGCTATTTTTTTACCAGATAAATTATCAGAGCCATAAGCTTTTTTAGCACTTGCTTTAATCCCCATGTACACACCATAAGCCGTTACAGGACTTGGGTCGCCACCGCCACCCATAATTTCTGGCAAACCAACAACATAATCTGTCTCCATTTTAATATATTCCATGTCTTTGGTTGTTGTACCAACATCCTCTGCTGTAATATACTTTCCGTTTAAATTCTCAACAAATCTTCCAAATTTACGCATCAAATGCTCTGATTTGTGTTTTTTAGGGTCGCCAATAATTACTGCCTTAGCACCTCCTAAATTTAATCCGCTTATAGCGGCTTTATAGGTCATTCCTCTTGATAATCTTAGAGCATCATTGATTGCTTCTGCCTCTGTGGCGTAATTCCACATTCTGGTTCCGCCAAGTCCAGGACCTAAAACGGTGTTGTGAATGGCAATAATGGCTTTAAGACCAGTATTATTATCTTGACAAATTAAAATTTGCTCGTGATCATAACGGGCAACTTTCGCAAACACATCAAACTGTGTTTCGTTCATAGTGGCATTGGATTGGCTCATTTTCTTAAATAAATTTATTTTTATGTTTGTTGCGCAAATTTAATAAAAATATACTTTTTTTTAATATTTATTTTTAACATTATAATCAATTTATTATCAAAAGAATACAAACGGTATTTTCTCGATAAATGATACATAAACTTTATTTTAATCTTAAAACGGATTAAGAAAATAACGCTAATTATTTTTTAATTACCAATATACGATTTGTTGAGATTCTAAATATAATTTCCATTTGTATAATATTTCTTTGTTATTTAGACTTTTGTCCTATAATATATATTATGTTAAGTAAATAGTTTCAAAAGAAAGGATTTAAAACTAAGTTATTAAATCCTTTCTCTTATTTAAGAAATTTTTACTTCAGCTTCTTCTGCTCTTCTTTATAAATTTTGTCATATTTAGCACGATTTTCGTCATCGTTTATTTTTGCATAAACAGTTCTAATAACTTTTACAAGATTTAGAGCTTCTTGGTCTTTCAAAACATTCATTTCATAAATCTCTACAAATTTTTTGGCAACAACATCTTTGTATAAATAAGTTGAAAGTTTGTCATATTTTAAATATTCTCCACCTGCAACTTTCGATTTCATTCTATAAACAAAATCAGCTGAATCTAGCATCAAAACTGCTTCGTTATAAATCGCATCAAAATAACCTGGATCTAATTCCAATGCTTTTTTATAATCGCTTAGTGCAGATTTGTAATAATATTTAGCCGCAACAATCTTTCCTGAGTTTTTAAATTCTTTTTCGCCTATTTCTTTGTCTTCGTTTTTTAATTGATGAATAGCTACTCCCCTAGAAAAATAATACTCTTTATTGTCTGGCTGGGCAGCAATTGCTTCTGTAAATTTCGCCAACAAAACGCCAATATTTTTTCGTTCAATTTCAATATTTATTTGTTGATTTAAGAACTCCCCACTTTTTGTTGGTATTTTATTTTTTCCTTTTTCCAATACTTCTATCGCTTTTTCGTAGTTTTTTTCTTTCAGATACAGTTCACTTGCTCTTATAAATATTTGAAAATTGTTATAATTTGGTTCATCCATCAATTTTTGCAAATAAACCATTTCTTCTTTTTCGAGTTTATTATTTATGGCAGAGTTCCAAATTATATAATTGGCTTTTGCTATTGTGATATTGTTTTCTTGAGCCTTTTTTAGTTCATCGTTTTTAATCAATGAAGTGACATAATTCATGTACTTTTTGGTATTTTCAAATTGTGTTGTATCCATAGAATATACAATTCCCCTATTAAAACAGTCCACTATTGTAGAGATAATGTATGCGTTGGTATAATCTTTTAAACTAAATTTCTTTTGATCTACTTCAGAAAATTCATAGTATTTTAGAAATGCTTGTGCAGATATCTCAGCAGCGTCATTATTCAAATTCATTTTTTTTACTTCTTCATCTTGCGATGCCGAAATTACAGAATAAACAACAGCTCTCCAACCCCACATTCCTACACTATTTTTTGTAGATTCGTGTTCATAAGCTAAATCGATATTATATTTAGCATCAAGAACATCAGGATTGCCCTCACTTGTGGCAAAATTTAGTTCAACATTTTTAATTTTTCCGCTTTGGGCAAATATTTGAGTTGGAAACAATACCAAACTAAATACCAAACTAAATACCAAACTAAATACGAGATTTTTAATTTTCAATTCTTTTTTTAACATACATTATATTATTCAATTCCTGTGCCAATTTCATCATTGTTGTTATTTTCTGGATTGTCATTTTCTGTTTTTGGTTCAGCATTGTTGATTTCTCCATTATTTTCTAACAATTCTGTATCAATAATTTCCTCTTCTTCTTCTTCCACCGGAACAATTGCAACTGAAGCTATCGAGTCATTATTTTTTATATTGATTAATTTAACGCCTTGTGTTGCTCTGCCCATTGTTCTTAGTGCGTCCACTCTCATTCTTATTGTTAAACCAGATTTATTAATAATCATCAATCCATCTTCGTCTGTTACATTAGAAATTGAAATTAATTCTCCAGTTTTTTCGGTGATATTCAAGGTTTTAACACCTTTTCCTCCCCTACCAGTTACTCTATATTCGTCCTCGCCTGTTTCTGGGTCAACCAAAAATGAGCGTTTTCCGTAACCTTTGTCTGCAACTACTAAAACGGTCGTTTCTTTCAGTTTTTCTTTGTCAATAGCCAACATTCCTATCACTTCATCTTTGTCTGATTCAAGTGTTACGCCTTTCACACCACTAGCATTCCTGCCCATTGGTCTTACCAAACTTTCATTGAAACGAATGGCTTTACCTGATTTTTTAGCCATAATAATTTCACAATTACCATTGGTTAATTTTGCAGAAAGCAATTCGTCACCTTCTCTTATAGTGATCGCATTGATACCATTTGCTCTTGGTCTAGAATAAGCTTCTAATGTTGTTTTTTTAATAATTCCTTTTTTGGTGCATAAAATAATGTTATGCGAATTCAAATAATCAGCATCTTTAAGGTTCTCAATATTTAAGTATGCTTTGATGGTATCATCTTTTGGAATGGCAATCAAATTTTGAATGGCTCTACCTTTTGTATTCTTCCCTCCTTCTGGCAATTCATAAACTTTCATCCAGAAACATCTGCCTTGTTCAGTAAAGAACAACATGTAGTTGTGCGTATTGGCTACAAATAAGTGTTCTACGAAATCTTCGTCTCTATGCGAAACGCCTCTATTGCCTCTTCCACCCCTATTTTGCTCTTTATATTCTGTTAAACTTGTTCTTTTGATATATCCCATGTGCGAAATTGTAAGCACTACTTTTTCGTTTGGAATTAAATCCTCAATATCAATTTCTCCAGCACTGTGTTCAATAAGTGTTCTTCTATCATCACCATATTTTTCTTTCATTTCCGCCAACTCGTCTTTTATGATTTGATAACGCAAAGCCTCGTCAGTCAATATTGATTCTAAATATGCGATTAATTTCATTAATTCATCAAATTCTTCTTTTATCTTTTGACGCTCTAGACCAGTTAAACGCTGCAATCTTAAATCTAATATTGCTTTTGATTGCAAATCGGACAACCCAAATTGAGTCATTAAACCTTCTTTTGCTTCGTCAGGATTTTTTGAACTTCTTATTAAAGAAATAACTGCATCTAAATTATCTAAAGCTATTAATAATCCTTCTAAAATATGGGCTCTTTTTTTAGCTTCTGCTAAATCATACTTAGTTCTTCTAACAACAATTTCGTGTCTATGTTCCACAAAATGCACAATCATATCTTTTAGATTAAGCATTATAGGGCGGCCTTTCACCAATGCAATGTTATTTACAGAGAATGATGACTGCAAAGGTGTATATTTATACAACTGATTTAGAATTACATTAGCAATTGCATCTCTTCTCAATTCAAAAACCAAACGCATGCCTTGTCTTCCGCTCTCATCTCTAACACTAACAATACCATCAATTATTTTTTCTTGAACCAAATCAACCGCTCTTGTAATAATTTGGTTTGGCATTACTTGATAAGGCACTTCAGTAACAATAATCATTTCTTTGCCATTGCCCATTGCTTCTATTTCAGTTTTGCCACGCATCATAATTCTTCCTCTTCCGGTTTCGAAAGCAGAACGAATACCGTCTGTGCCATGAATAATTGCGCCTGTTGGAAAATCTGGGCCTTTGATGTGGTTCATCAATTCAGAAATTTCAATATCTCTGTTATCAATATAAGCAACAATAGCATCAATCGCCTCTTTTAAATTGTGTGGCGCCATGTTTGTGGCCATACCAACAGCAATTCCAGATGCTCCATTTACTAATAAATTTGGGATTTTTGCAGGAAGAACAGATGGCTCTTTTAATGAATCATCAAAATTTGGTCTAAAATCAACTGTATCTTTCTCTAAATCATTCAACATTTCTTCAGCAATTTTTTTCAATCTTGCTTCCGTATAACGCATTGCTGCCGCAGAATCGCCATCAATTGAACCAAAGTTACCTTGTCCGTCAACCATGGTGTATCTTAAACTCCACTCTTGGGCCATACGAACCATGGTATCATAAACAGATGAATCACCATGTGGGTGATACTTTCCTAAAACCTCTCCAACTATACGCGCAGATTTTTTATATGGTCGGTTGGGCGCAAGGCCTAATTCTGTCATTCCAAACAAAACCCTTCTATGCACAGGCTTAAGGCCATCTCTAACATCTGGAAGGGCTCTACTAACAATTACGGACATAGAATAATCTATGTAAGCCGTTTTCATTTCATCTTCAATATTGATTGGAATAATCCTTTCAACAAAATTTTCATCTGGGTTTTGATCCATATATTTTATCTTTTAAAAACATTGCAATTTAGTATATTTTATTCAATAAATTGCAACATACAATCCACAATATACCAACAAAAAAGCCCTGAAAATTCAGGGCTTTTTAATATTTTTTAAAGTAGAAATTTATTTATCTTTTTTAAATAAATCGACTACAATTGGCGCAGCAATACATATTGATGAATAAGTACCAATTCCGATGCCTATCAATAATGCTAATGAAAATCCTTTTAAGCCTTCGCCACCAATTAAAAACAAGGACAATATAACCAATAAGGTTGTACCTGAGGTCATTATTGTTCTGCTTAATGTTTTGTTGATTGACAAATTAATTAATTTAGCAATATTAGTCTCGCTTTTAAACTCTGTTAAATATTCTCTTATTCTGTCGAAAACAATCACCGAGTCGTTAATGGAGTATCCAATCACAGTTAAAATAGCAGCTATAAAAGCTTGGTCTATTTCTAAAGCAAATGGAACTATGCCATCTAATAAAGCGAATATTGAAAACACCATCAATACATCATGAAACAATGCAATTGTTGCACCAATACCAAAACTTATTTTTTTGAATCTTATAATGATGTAAATAAAGATAACAACTAATGAGCCTATAACAACCCACATAGATTTTGTTCTAATATTTGAGGCAATTGTTGGCCCAACTTCTGAACTACTTAAAATTTGATCCGCTTTTACACTAAATGAAGACAAAGCACTAATAACATCTGATTCAATATCATCTGCTCCTACTTTTGAGTCATTAATTTTATAAGTTGTTACAATGCGATATCGTCCTTCCGAACCAATGGTTTTTACCTCATTGCTACTTCCAACTAATCCTTTGTCCAATGCCGATTTTATTTTATCGACATTGATGCCTGGTGTCATTTGAATTTGATAACCATATCCGCCTTTGAAATCTATACCTGTGCTTAATCCACCTTTAGATATTAAAACACTCATGCCAATTACGATTATAATAGTTGAAAAAATATAGAATTTTTTTCTGTTACCAATAAAATTATAATTTGCATTTACTAAAATGTTTTCTGTAACTTTATTCGAAAATTTAACGGCTTTTCCTTTTGCTAATCTATTTTCAATAATAATTCTTGAAATTAACACTGAAGTAAATAATGATGTTAAAATACCAATAATTAAAGTAATAGCAAATCCATAAACAGGGCCTGCTCCAACAAATAACATAATTATACCTGCCAATAATGTTGTTGTATTTCCATCAATGATAGAAGACAAGGCTGCTTTAAAACCATTTGTTACTGCATTTCGCAATGTTGCCCCCGCTCTTAATTCTTCTCTTATTCTTTCATAAATCAATACATTGGAATCCACTGCCATTCCTATTGTCAAAACAATACCAGCTATACCTGGCAATGTTAATGCAGCACCGCCCGATGCCAACAATCCTAAAATAAAGAAAATATTTGTTAAAACAGCCAATACTGCAACGAATCCAGAATTGTTGTAATACAAAATCATTATTAGTATTACTGCAATCAATCCAATAATTAATGAATTAAATCCTTTTGCTATTGACTCTTTTCCTAGCGTTGGTCCAACAACATCTTCGGCAACAATTTGCGCTGGTGCTGGTAGCTTACCCGCCTTCAATACATTTGCTAAATCTTGTGCATCTTCAACTGAAAATGAACCACTAATAGAAGATTGTCCGCCCCCAATGGCTTCGTTTACTTTTGGCGCAGAAAAAACTTTGTTGTCTAATACAATGGCAATAAAATTATTGATATTATTTCCTGTTAATGTTTTCCAATCTTTTGCTGCTTTGGTTGTCATACTCATAGAAACCTCTGCTTTTCCTGTTGTTGGATTATTTGTAGGAAATGCATCTGCAATAATATTATCTTCATCGCTGCCCATAGGTGCTTCGCCTTTTGAATTTCCTTTTAAAGCATAAAGTTCATAAATCTCATCCTCTGCTTTGTAATTTTCACTCGGTTGAGCACTCCATGCAAACTTAATATTAGAAGGCAAACTTTTT
>Ga0209702_10003519_pt1 | contig 24501 bp, 30 predicted proteins | sample FRY01_FD_187210 | JGI IMG/M metagenome (GOLD analysis project Ga0209702, IMG submission 187210) | Freshwater microbial communities from Lake Fryxell liftoff mats and glacier meltwater in Antarctica - FRY-01 (SPAdes) (version 2) | ecosystem: Environmental > Aquatic > Freshwater > Ice > Glacier... | reverse complement strand
ATTTAAATTATCTGGAGATTCAACTTGTTACGAAGTAGGAGCTAGTGGTGCACCTGTAAACTCAAATGATTGGGATGAAGCATTCCCTGACTGTAGTGGTTGTCTTCCTACTCCAACACCAACACCAACCCCAACGCCTGTGCCTATACCAGTGCCAGTTCCTGTTCCAGTGCCAGTTCCTGTTCCAGTGCCAGTTCCTGTTCCTGTTCCAGTGCCTGTAGCTCCTACACCGACTCCAGTTCCTGTTCCAGTGCCAGTTCCTGTTCCAGTGCCAGTTCCTGTTCCAGTGCCAGTTCCTGTTCCAGTGCCAGTTCCTGTTCCTGTTCCAGTGCCTGTAGCTCCTACACCGACTCCAGTTCCTGTTCCAGTGCCAGTTCCTGTTCCAGTGCCCTCTTGTACTGTTTTAGTAGCTCAAGGTAGCATATTAACTATATGTAGTGAGACAGAGAATTTATCAGCAACCTTGTATCATCTAGGAGTTTGTGATATGTGTGGTGTTACCTCAGTTAATGCCTCGTTTATCAGTTCTTGGAGTATAGGGGATGTTAGTAGTATTAAGTATCTTGGTAAACATATGGCTTTTGAAAAACAATCAGCAGGTTCAGTAGCTGTATCAGTAGGTTCTTGTATAACTTGTGCTCCGGCACCAACGCCTGTGCCTATACCAGTGCCAGTTCCTGTTCCAGCACCTACACCAGCACCAACACCAAGCCCCGCTTTATGTACTCAATTTGATACAGAAACCGGAGGTTCAGGCTCAAGCGCAGCATCTTGTAGTAATGGAACATCTGCTTCAAGAAGAAGACATAATGGTTTGTCAACATACCCCGAAATTGGAGATACGATTTATACAACCGGAACTTGTACAACAACATTTAATGGAGGAAGTGATTGGTATTTTGTAGGTGGTGATTTATCAACAATACAAATTAATAGTTCAGGAGTAGTAATAGATAAAGCATATTGTTAACACTTAAATAAAATAATGGCACAAGTATTAGAGTAGCAATATGTGGATTTTAAGATTAATTTATTATCTTTATATTAAATTAAAATCAAATGATAACTGAAATAGAAAGCTTTTTAAGCGAAGAGGAATGTAACGAATTAGTTACAATTATTGATGCTAATCACACACGTTCCTCTGTGGTTGAGGGAGGTACTGATATAAGCACTGTCTCGGAAACAAGAACCTCAAGTACTTGTAATTTAGATTCTAATAATGAGTTAGTATCTAGAGTTCATAATAAAATAGCCATACACTTAGGCCAACAATTATCAAAAGGAGAGGGACTTCAAGGACAACTTTATGAACAAGGACAATTTTTTAAACCTCATAATGATTATTTTAGTGGCAGCGCTTATGACAAACATTGTCTGCAGTCTGGCAATAGGACATTTACGTTAATGATTTACCTTAATGATGACTTTGAAGGTGGTGGAACTAATTTTCCTAATATGGATTTAAAAGTAAAACCAAAAAGGGGTAAAGCTGTTATTTGGCAAAACACTATAGATGGTATAGGTCAAGAGAAAACCTTACACGAAGGTCAATCAATAGACTCAGGTAAAAAATATATCATCACCTCATGGTGGAGAGAGAATGATTGGAATGGAGCTGAAGATGCGTATAAGTATAAAAACAAAAAGAAAATATATACAGATAAGTCTCAGATACCAAAGCTAACAGAGAAAGGATTTAAAGTTGTTAAGTGTCCCGATGTCGCTTGGGGTCTTATACAAGATGCTTATAATATTTTAAAGGACAAAAAAACAGAGGAGAAGTTTGAGAACAAGGAGAATGTAATTATTGGAGGTGGAAGTGATATACTTTCATTTGAGCATTTGCCAAGTATTAGAGCAACTATACATAAAGAGTTACAGCCATTACACGAAGAGTTCTGTGGCGTTCCAATAGAGCCTAGTTTTATTTATGGTATAAGGTCGTACACAAAAGGAGCTACGCTTATAAACCACGTTGATAGGGTAGAGACTCATCATATATCTTCAGTTATAATAGTAGATAAAGACCTAAGATGTGGATGTCAGCACAAAGAGTTTGCTGATGATTGGCCTTTAGATATTCAAGACCATGACGGTAATTGGCATAAAGTGTATGCAGAGGTTGGTGATATAATATTATACGAGTCAGCTATATGTGAGCATGGAAGGCAAGAGCCTTTTGGAGGTGAGTATTTTAGAAACTTTTTTGTACATTATAAATTGGTATGATAAGTATTCCTTGTGTAGCACCTATAGAAGCATTTAGAAAACAAATATCATTTTTTCAGCACCAGCACAATAAGGTGTACGGAGAAGATGCTAGTAAAAAAGCAATTATCCCTATAGTTAAATACAATCATTACGGTGAGAAACCGATTAGTGACGTTGATTGGAATATGACTTTACCATATAAGATGGTTGACTCGGTATATGAATATGTTAAAGGCTCTGAGCAGTGGTATATTCCTATAAATGTATTTACTGCTGCCAAACAAATTATAGAGCATCTAGGGGATGATGAGGTGGTTGAGATAATAGATGCTGACTTGGTTCACTTAAAACCATACCCCAAAGAGTATGATAAAATGCCTTATGACTTAGTATTTGCTGATAATACCTATGAGGATTGGCACATGCACATCTCAAAAACAGATGGAATAAACAGAAAAGTAATAGACGATTATCTGTGGCACGACATGAATGCATACATAAACGGAGGTTTTAATGTTATAGGAAGAGTAAAAACTATAAAAAAAATAATAGACGACGTAATTAAGTACTCTTGTTTAGTTACTGAAAAAGAAAAAGGAAATCAACACTCTTGGTGGTGTGCAATGCACGGACTAAATATCGCATGCCATAATCACAGAATCAAAATGGTGACTCCAGGAAATTGCTATTACCCTAATGTTAACGAGCTAAAGGATGAGCACTACATCGCCCATTACAGTTGCGACCCATTATTTAATAAGCATAAAATACCAAATGTAGATACGTCAAAGTTCCCTGACAATTTATTTTATAATCAAGCAAAAAAATGGTTGAGCAGCATCCAGTAGTAATAATTGGACACACAGACGACGACTATAAGAAGGACTTAATGATTAAATCCATAGAATCATTTAAAGAGAGAGGACATTGGGTGATAGTATCTGACCATATATTTAATAAGGAAGTACTTAATAGTTGTGACCAATACGTTTTATCAGAGGATAATCCTATATGGACAAAAGCTGACTATCTTAATGTAGGTCTAAACCACACGAGCCACAAGATTACAGAAAAATATCACACCTATACACCTTATGGTACGTTTGCTGCATATAGTATAATAGAGTTGATTAAGAAAGGTTTTGAAAAGGTTGAGGGAGACAAGGCTCTTGTAGTTAATTACGATTTTCAATTAGTAAATGACATAAAGTTTTTTTATGACGAGCCACAAGAAGCTACCTTTTTAAAGTATTCAACCCATGATGCAGTATATACCAGTATATTTTTTATGAATAAAAGGCTAATTAGTAAGTTAGACCATTGTAACTCTCTTAAAGATTATGCTAAGAATTTAAAGTATCTCGAATGGTGGTTTTATGACCTATATAAAGACGAGAATGTAAAGATATTAGAACAACATCACAGCAAGTGGTTTAATGGAGATTTATATTACAGGTCAAGCCATCTTAATTATGATTTTAACATTTGGAAAATACATGGAGAAGATAGGGTTGTATTAAAATATGATAATACATTTGAAGAACACCCTGTTCAAGATTCTTACTCATTTACTATAAACGGAAAGAAAGTAACATACCATTTAGACAATCTACATCTTAGGCTACATATAGCACATCGGATTGGCTAACTATTAAACTATCTGAAATTTTATTTGCACCAACTTTTGAATAAAATGAACAGAGCAGTTGACAAATATAAGCACGTTCAAGACCAGATTTTATTTCCTACTGCAATTAATGAGTATAAGAAAATACTAATTAATAATACAATAGGATTAAAACACGAGTGTCCTCAAGAGCAGATACCCGGCAAAACATACTAAAGATTAAATTCGTAATTTTGTATATTAAACAAATATATAACTATGCCAAATTATACACTAAGCTATAGTGAGTCAGCCCAAGGCTGGACGTCTTTTTTTTCATTTTACCCAGATTGGATGATTGGTATGAATAACTACTTCTACACTTTTAAGGGTGGTAATTTATATAGACACAATACAAATGAGACTAGGAATAACTACTACGGACAGCAGTACTCTTCACAAATAACAAGTGTATTTAATGATTCGCCATTACAAAATAAATTGTTCAAGACAATAAACTTAGAGTCAGACTCATCTTGGGACGCAACTTTAATTACAGATATACAAACATCAGGATATATTGAGAATGAGTGGTTCGAGAAAAAGGAGGGGTCTTGGTTTGCATACATAAGAAATGCAGGAACAACACCTTCTGAGTTAGGAGAGTATGCATTACGCTCAGTTAATGGTATAGGTAAAGCCGCATCAGTAACAGGAGCAATAAGTGCTATGGTGATAAACTTCTCAATTAGTCCACTGGTTAGTATTGGCTCTATACTTAGCGTTGGTGATATAGCTTACTTTTCAACACCGCCTTATACAATACCTCAGCTCGCTGGAAAGGTAACTAACATTGAGGTTGACTTACCTAATGGTATAAACAGAGTAACAATAGACGCAAGTATATCTGGTGCTGTATCAATATCTATACAAGACCCCTACATAATGTTTATTAAGGATGCAGTAGCTGAGTCACATGGTGTTCTTGGTCATTACTGTAAGTTTACAATAACAAATGATGACACTAATGCTACTGAGCTTTTTGCAGTTGAGTCTGATATAATGAAAAGTAATCCTTAAATTTAGTATCTTTGCTTAATATGGATTTAACTATTAGACCCTTACAGGAATGGGATTACGAGAACATTTTAGTAAAATGGTGGAACGATTGGAAGTGGGAAGCTCCTGCTAAAGATTTTTTGCCAGATGATGGTAAAGGTGGTTTAGTGGTTTACGATGGAGACGTCCCAGTTTGCGCTGGGTTTATATATATAACAAACTCAAAAGTATGCTGGGTGGATTGGATAATATCTAATAAGGAATATAGAGAGAAACCTGGGAGAAAGATAGCGAAGTCTGTTTTAATTCAGGCTCTTACTGATTCTGCAAAAAACTCAGGAAGCAAATACGCTTACGCTTTAATAAAGCACAATGGTCTTATAGCTACCTATCAAGAGGCTGGCTATATAAAGGCTGATAATTATAACCAAGAAATGATAAAAGCATTATAATATGGGGGTATTCACAGCAATATCAGCAGGAATTGCAGTCGGTTCGGCAGTACAATCTTTTAGTCAAGCTGCTAAACAAAAGAATCTTCAAGAAAAAGCAGAGAAGGAAGCTGAAAAATCAGTAGCTGAAGCTAAGAAAAAATTAAGTGTTAACTATGCTGAAGGTTTGTCTATACAAAAAGAACCTTATGAGCTTGAAAGAGAAGCCTTAATATCGGCTGGAGCACAAGCATTACAAGCTGGAGTAGAAGGCGATGTAAGGGGCGCAGGAGCTACAGCAGGAAGAGTTCAAGCAGCTCAACAAGCTGGTCAAAGACAAATAGCTGCAGCTATGGGTCAAGATATGTTAGGTCTTGAGAAAGCAGCTGCAGCAGAAGATGCAAGAATAGCTCAAGATTTATCATCTATAGACCTTATGGAGGCGCAAGGAGCTCAACAAGCCGCTAAAGATGCTGAGAGAAGAAGAAATGCAGCTATACAACAAGGCGTTGTTAGCGCAACTAAATTTGGAGAAATAGCATTAGAAGAGCTTGTTCCTTTATATAGAGAACAAAAACAAGAAGCTAATTCCGCTGGTTTAAATCAAAATGGAAACGCAACTGGAGGTGGAGTATTTGATATTTTAAATAATAAAAATCAAGCAGGTTCTATAACTTCGTCAAGCGGAATGAGTATGGAAGAGATTCAAAAGTTAGTAGACGCTGGCATAATAACACTTAATAAACCTATTTAAGATATGAGTACATATTATGGCTATGTTGAAAGAAAGGCGGAAGACGATATAAATTGGAACGCTGTAGGTAAGGGCATAACAGATATGCTCGAAGACGTTAAAAAAGTTAGAGAAGATAAAAAGGCTGCCATAGACAAAGAGTCTAGGGAGTTTGGAGAAGTTCTTTCTAATTCCCCTCAAAGCCAACATAAAAGTTTAAATGAATATGCTCTTTCATTTGCTGATAGCGCACAGCAATCTTTATTGATATTGGATAGGCAATTTAAATCTGGTAATATAAAACTAAAAGATTACAGCATAAGTAAGCAAAACTTAATAGATGGCTCTAATAAAGCTTTTTCAATTATAAAAGATTACAATGCCAAGTATCAGGAAAAGCTAAAAAGATTAGATAAATCCTCTTTTATTGAACAGTCGCTAATGGAAGATGTTGAAGGGTTCAGCAATTTTACAAATACAGAGCTCTACATTAATCCAACTGACTTTAAAGTAAACGTTGGAAAAAAAGTAAAAGGGCAAGATGGCGTAATGAAGTTGAGTAGTAACCCAAATGACTTTTCAACTCTAGATACCATTAAAAACATGATGGACATAAGAATAGATAAATACGATGTTCTTGGCCAGACAAAAGCTGCAACAGATGTATTAGCTAAAAAGACAGAGGTAGTTATGAGAGATGGTGTAAAAACCTTTACTAGCATAAAGAACTTAAAGCAATACTCTGAAATAAAAGAAAACTATATAAAGTCTGTTCTATCAAATGGATTTAATTCGGCAAGTATTCTTGGTGACTTCTTAGGGACTACTAAAAATGGAGAAGATTATAAAACAACTAGAGATTTAAATAACAAAGACGAAAGCAAAGTTCTTCTGATTGACGACCCAGTTAATCCCGGAAGTGGAAGACTTATAGCTAAATTAACTGATACTCAGGAAAAAATAGCTAGAGATGTTTTAAGTAATCAGTTCGAGGCTTCTATAGAAGAAATAGAAACAGCAAGAGCTGAGTTTGCTCCGCAGAGAGCTCCTCAACCAACTGCATATGATAAAAAAATGGCGTCAATACAAGAAAGAAACTTGAAGTCAGTTGACTATATGAATAGAGCTTTGTCTGCTACAAGCAAAGAAGAAGTTAGTGCTGCTCTTGGAGACCTGCAATCATTCAATGACAATATAAGTAAGGTGGAGAAAGTAGGCAATGAACTTGTATTTAGCATTTACAATCCACAAAGAAAACAAAATGAGATTCAAAGAGTTCCTTTATCTGGAGGCAAAAAAGATATTGCCGAAAGAGCTTTAACAAAAATATTAGGGCCTGATGTTAATGTTACTGAATTAATAAAAGACAGTGGTATAGGTCTTTCAGGAAATGTATCAAATATTGGAGGTAAATATGAAAGAACCGTAGAGGTTCAGAAAGCCCCTCTTACAGACCCAGCAAGTTTTGTATTTGATGAGGCGACTCAAAGCATGCAAAGTCCTAAGACTATTTTTACTGATAAAATAAAAGACACAGCTACTCCTGAAGTAGCTATGGCGACAAGAGAATTGTTGAATAGTCAAGGCATTAAAGCTGAGGTTGATATTACAGGAGGCAGAAGAGGTTTTGGAGCCTATATATCCGGAAAATCTAAACCTGGGTATGTAAATATTAAGTTTGATGAAAGCGTGGTAACTCTTCCTGATACTGTTAAGGATTTCAAAGAAACAATGTTTAATGTTATAAATGAAATAAACAATGCAAGTCTTGAGAATAGAAAAATAAATGAAAGCCTTTTAAGTTCATTAGGAGCTAAAATTCAGCCTAAAAAGACACTTGACTTTTAAAAACGAATAAAGTATGGATAAATTAGAGAAGCTATACCTTACGCTTATAGAAAATGGTCTATTGTCTGAGGAAATACCCTTTGAGGATTTTCAATCTCAGTATACATCAAACCAAGATTACAACAAGCAGGTATACGATGCTGCTGTTGATAATGATTTAACGTCTGAAGATTATCAGGCGTTTTCTTCTTTTTATTCTCCGGAGCTTTCTGTTACTGAGATAAATGTAAATGATGAGATTGAAGATGTTGTTAAGCCTATAATGCCAACCGTACCTCCTACAGGAGAAAAGGACACTGCTATTGAGAGGCAATTCGGAAAGAACTTTGTTACTGATTTTTTTGGAGATATATACAGAGCTGGAGCTCAAGGAATAGCACAAGGAGCTACAGTTGATGATGCTTTAAAAGTATTTGCAAAAGGAGAAGATATATCTGATGAGGATTTACAAGACTACATAAACTCTATAAATGAAATGGAGAGCTACGGCTCTTCAGATGAAATGAAAGAGTTTCAAAAGATATATGAAGAAGGAGGCAAAGGAGTTCTTGGTTTCGTAAAAGGCATATATAGTAACCCATCTGTTATACCCCAATTATTTACCTCATCAGTAGCCGCTATGATTAACCCAGCTGTAGCGGCGGGAGCAGGAGCAGGAGCTGCAACAGGAGCTGCAACAGGAGCTGCATTAGGAGCTCCAACAGGATTTTTCGCTGGTGTAACAGCAAGTGGAGGGGCTATAGCAGGTGCAATAGGCGGGATGTCTGGAGTACTTGAAGCTGGTTTATCATATACTGAATTTTTAAAAGATGAGATTGAAAAGAAAGGTCTTGAATTTAATAACGATGGAATAAGAGACGTACTAGAAGATGTAGATGCACTAAAGAGAATACGAAACAAATCACTAGCCAGAGGTATATCAATAGCAGCTATAGACGCTTTGTCTGGTGGTTTAGCCACTAAAGTAACGACAAGTGTTGCAAGAGGTGCCGCAAGCAAAGCTGCTGGAGCATTGGTTGGTGGAACTGTAGAAGCTGTAGGAGGTTCAGTTGGTGAGACTTTAGCTAGGGCTATTACAGGTCAAGAGATGGACATTGCTGAGATTGGTTTTGAGGGAGTAGCTGGAACAGCTACCGCTCCTATAACCGTAACAAGGGGTCTTATAAAATCTCCTTCATACACTGTTAACAAATCAAAAGTAAGCAGAAGAACAATACAAGATATAATTGAGACTTCTGACCCTATTCAAGTAGTTACTACTGATTTTGGAGTAAAGAACGACCCAGACCTTACCGCCCTTATTCAAGAGAAGAGAGCTGATGCTCTTATTGAATTAAATATAGATAGAGCAGCCCCAAACCTAACCCCTGAAGACAAGACTAAAGTTATTGCATTAGAAAAAGAAAAGCAAAAGCTTACAGGAAACGATACTGAGGTAGCTAAGAGACGATTGTCAACTATAAAGACGCAAATAGAAGATATCATATCTAAATATGATGAGGTAGAAACAAAAGTAGAAACCACAAATGAAGAAGCGTTAGCCGCTCTTGCTAATGATGGTATTGCTGAGCCTACTGAAGCTCAGGTTATAGAGAAATTAGACCAACTAAATAAAGAAAAACTAGATGCCATTCAAGAGCCAAGCACAGAGGAGATACCTGTACAAGAACAACCCGGAGTTAGCGAAGAAGTGGTCGAAGAAGTACCTATCGAGCAAGAACCTGCCCAAGAAGGTGAGCAAGAAGTAGGTTTTATTACTACTCCGTCTATAAGAGAACCTTTTATACTTGCATCTCCATCAGGTAGACCAAGTAATACGCAGGTTAATTTTACTGAGGACGGAAAAGTTGAGTCAATAGTTAATAAAAAAACAGGAAAAGAAGTAACTGCATCTACAAAATCAAAAGCAGAGAAAAGAATAATAGATATAGTCCTTGATGTAGACTCTGGCGTAGAGGCTGAACTACAAGAAGGCATGACTCCCGAACAAGTAATTTCTGAAATAGTAGATAATAGTAACAATGTAAGAGAGGTAGCACTGGCTATAAAAACTGAAGAGGAATCTGTCAAGAATAAAATATCTCAATCAAAGGAATTTAGTTCTCAGGGCAGTGGCCTATTTAGTTTAGTAGGGGAAAAATTTACTCCTGATAGTTGGGTAAAAGCTTCAGGAGTATCTATTAAAGAAATGGAAAAAGGTAATCCTGGATTCATAAGAACTTGGATTAGAACAAAAAAGAAATTTGGACATTCAATACAGGATGGAGAAAAAGGATTTGACGCTAGTCAAATAGTAAGCTTTATAGAGAAATATCCAACTGCAAGTATTCTAAGAGAGTCAACAGGGCGGGAACAGGGTTTAACGAATAACCTTGACGCATTAAAAGAAAAATTCACCCTTTTAACTGGAATACAGGCAACCTCTTCCAATATAGAAGCTGTTATTAATGTGGAAGAAGGAAGAAAGCCTATTGCTTTGCTTGAGCAAGAAGCTGCAGAAAGAGCTCAGATGGAAGCATCAGAGCCAGGCGTTTTTGGAAAAAAGAAAGGCCCATCTCCTAATAAAATAACAGGAGAAGCTCCTACTATGGTGACAGTTGATGAAGCTAAGGCACTAACAGACCAGATTAGATTGGAGGCTAGAGCTGCCAGAGACTCTAAAAAAAATCAAGACGCTAAAAGAAAATCATTATCCAATGCTATATCTTTACTGGCAAAGAGAGGTACTATATCTATAAAAAAAGCTTCAAATATAATAAAAAAAATATCTAGTATAAACTTAGATAACTCTATTAATTTAGAAAGGGCGCTTTCTTATGTTGAGAAGATATTTGAAAACGCAGACAATAAATCTAGGTTAGACCAAGCTGAGTCTCTTAGAAAGAAAATAAGAAAAAATTATAAGAAAGTTGAAGCAACAGTATCTGATGCAGCTAGAGAGTTTCTTCAGATAGACCCATGGCTTGTTGAGGATATAAATGAATACATATCAGTGGCTTCACAAGTAAGTCAGGGACTCAGACCAACTACTAGAGCCAGTATAACGCCTGCTGTAGATTTAAAAAATATGCAGGACTATTCTTTTGATGCTCTTAATAGACAGAATGAAATAAAAGTTAAAGTTGAGCAAGAAGCTTTTGAAGATTTAACTGGACTTTCTGCAAGAGATTTTTCTTTAGCTGAGATGCGTTCAATCATATATAATATGGACGAGCCGACATCAGAAAAGGCAGCTAATGAAAAAGAAAAACAAATAACTGACGGTCTTAAAAAAGCTTTTGATGTTTACTCAAACATAGTTGATAAACAATTAGAGATTGGACTTGACCCATTTACAGGTGAGAGTATATCATTTACAAAGAAACAAAAAGAGATAGCAAATGATTTCATAAATATGAATCTAGACCTACTCAATGCAAAGCAAAAAATGGTAGCTCTTGATGCGTTAATTAACTTTGCTAGTAATGCAACTACTGGAGGTATGAGCGCTATGGTATCGGAATACAATGGTATTTTAGAAAGCAATAAGGTAGCAAAAAAGGGAATAGCGGCTAAGCAGCTTAATATATTTGGAACAGCAAAATCTCAAGCTCAAGCATGGATAAAAAATATAAGTAACTTAAATAATGCTTTTGAAATACTATTCAAGTCTAAAACAAGAGCCAATGAAGTGATGGAGGCTATGGGGTTTGAGGCTCTTATATTCGGGGCGTCAAGTGGTGCTAAAAAAGCAGAGATTGTTTTTGATAAGTTAGTTAAAAAAGTAAAGAAGTTCACTCCTAATAATCAAGACCCTTTTAGTGTTTACAATAATACTGAGATTGGTATGTATGCTGATGTCAAGAGAACAGTAGACGGAACAAAAGAAGAGAGGCAGGCTGAGTTTGAAAGAAACAAACAAATAGCAAGAGAATCCTATGAAGATTTATTAGCTTCTCAAGACGACAAGAAAGTAAAATTAGGAGAGGTATACAAAGAAGTTTATGACAAAATATTAAAAGACTCTAATACCATAGAGGATGTAGAGGCTAAGGTAGACAAGGATAATATAACTATTTTAAATGAGACTGTTAAAGTTTGGAGTGAGTTCTACCCGGAACTAAAAGATGTTTCGCTAAACTTTTACAATAAAAAATTAGGAGATGAAGTATTCTATACTCCTCGTTCTTACTCAAGACTTAAAGAAACAAAGGACACTCCCGATATAACTGAGGCTATATACAATCCAGAGGGTAGTAAGAGAGCTATATACGACGAAAAAACAGGTGTATTAAAAGAGTCAACAAAACCTAAGACCTTACGAAAGGCTGATGGAAAGCCTAACAGGTATGTCAACTATAGTTTCTATTCCAATAACTTTAGTGGACTTAAATCTGCTTTAATTGATGCTAATACAGCAGGTCCTATAAGACAGATAAAAGGATTTCAAAGTACTGATGCTTACGCTAAGATATTTCCAAATGAAAAAGATAGACAAATAGTAGAGGAGAGAATTAAAAAATATGTTGACATAAAGAGAGGTGTCTCTGGACTCAGCAGAACAGAGGAGGACTTTCTTAATTTAATAAACAAAGTAGCTACAATAGGTGTCGCTAGAACTCTAGCTGGTTTAACTCAGCCTATAAAACAATTCGTTCCTTTTGTTAACACGGCCGTTAACGCTGGCATAGAGAACACTTATCTTGGAGCTAAAACTGCTGGGACAAATATAGAGGCTAATGCGGCTTTAAATAATCTTGGTATAGCTGTATCTACTAGGGGTGTTGGGTCTTTAGTTGACTTAAAGAGTATAAATAATAAGCTAAATAACTTACCAACAAGCAATAGTGGTAAAATGGTTAAAGCTTTAGATGATGTAAGTAAGCAATGGATAAAATACACATTAGTAAATCCAGACGTACTTACTGCAAGAAGTTCATTTTTTGCGTACTACTTTCAACAATTAAAAAAGAATGGAGTAGAGGTTGAGAATATTGATTGGAATAATCATCAGTGGGATATGAGTGCTGCTACTTACGCTCAGAAAGAAGTAGATAGACAGCAGAACGTTTCAGACCAAGACCTGCAAGGGGATTTATTTACTAGTCAAAATCCATACGTACAGTTTTCTCGTAAGGTTTTCTTCCCATTTGCAAACTTTTTATTAAACCAAAAGAGTAGAATGTACTCTGACATAACAACTCTTAGAAGTGATGTTGCTACACCAGAGGACAAAACAAATGCAAGAAAGTCTTTAGGTGGACTTGCCGCTGAGACAATCGCTTTCAATGGCATATCTTACGCTATATCACAGGCTCTTGTTGCGGCTTCATTTGCAATGATGGGTAAAGAGGAGTCTGAGGAGGATGAGAAAATAAGAAAAGGATTCCAAAAGACAGGTAAGCTTGGCAATATAGTGTCGGATATACTCATACCTTTGCCCGTAATGAATGACCCAGGTATGCAGGTTGTGAATTTTATAATTGATTTAGTTCAAGATAGTGATGACCCATTCCAGTTCTTTGCTAACAATGAAAAGACTTTATTTGAACAGTTAGGAGTCTTAGGTATCGCTGGTCAAAAGCTAGGAACAATGACGGAGTTGATATTAATGGCTAAAAATGGAGAGTCAAAAAAGACATTCATGGGTAAAGAGCGTGTCACTAAATTAAGTAAGGTAGACCAAGATGCCATGAAAGTAAATGCAGTTGCTTATATGTTATTCTTAGCTGGAGCACTACCCTCAGAGGTTGGGTATCTTACAGACAGGAATATGAAGATAGCTACTAAGAAAGACCCTAAGACAAATAAAATTTCTAAAGAGGATTTAAAGAAAATAAATAAAGAGCTTTATAATAAAATTTATGGGCCAGGGTCAAGCTACTATAAGAATCAGCAAATAAAAAAGAATCTAAAGAAAAAGTAACTAAAGTCTTACGTACTTGAATTGCTTTTTATTTGAGTAGTGGGCGGTGAGTTCTTCATTAGTCCACTTAATCTCACCTGATATTTGGTTTACCCTACTATATATAATTCCATCTGTGCAATACCATATCACCACTGGATTTAGTCTCTTGTCTGATAGCTTCAGTAATTTACGCACACCTATTGTTAAGGGGTAAGCGTCTCTAAGACTCTTGTTTTCAACTATAATGTCGGCATAAGCTATAAGGTTTTTATCTTTATCAAAGACCTTATAATCTACGTCAGTGTGGGATAGACGCATAAAATCACCCTTGAATAGGTTGACAAAGCATTGTATCGCATTTTTTTGTAACTTTGTATCTTTTTCTGACTCAAAAATCATAGCTCCATTAGGCAATTTATAGAGGTGTGTCCACCTAGAATAACAGCACAACCAATGGCTTGCTTTTTAAAATGTTTTGCATAAGCAGAAGCGTATGCGTTTGAGTCAACGCCACATCCTACTTGAGTTGCAAATATTCTAAACTTCTTACCTACCATCCACTCAGTATAAGCCTGAGTATGTATGTGTCCTTGCACAGTGGACATCATATCATTCTTAGCCTTCGTTCTAGCTGTCCCACCTTCGCCATGAACGTATTGTACGTTGTCATAGACAACTTGTTCTACCCAACTCCAGTTCGTGCCTAATACCTCATTATATGGCTTAATCCAGCGACTTGGTATTTGAGAATCAAAAGCCTTACGCATAATTATTCTATCGTGGTTTCCAATGCATACGTCAGCTACCGGAAACTCATCAGCCCACTTAGATATTTGCTCAACAGCAAAGTCAAGTTCATATCCTCCACCCATACCATCTGGGTCAGTGGCGTGAAAAGATGAGTAGTGATTGTCTATGATGTCACCTATAAATATAACTTGGTTGCAGTTATACTTTGCGTAGGTCTTTTTACAGAAATCAAAGTAACCATCAAGCTCAAATGGAGCGTGTATATCTCCTACCACTAGGATTCTTCTTTCGTCTTTAACTAAATTCTCGTAGGCAAATTTTTTATTACCACTAAGACGTGGTCTTGATTCTTTATATGTCATCTTGAACTGAGTCTGATAGCCCCTTTAGCTTCCTTATAAGAGCATTTGTTTCTAGTTTTAATCGGTTATACTCACTGTCTACTAAACATTCGTAGATTTCATTTGATAGTGAGTGAATTTCATCCATTAAAAAGTTAATGTTCTGAAGTCTTTTGTTTTCTAAAGGGCTTGGTTTCATAGGTCTATTACATGTAAGAAAGATAGTCCGGTCAGATAGTCTATATCTTTTATAGCTCTATATATTTTTTTGGACTTTTTTTTGGCTTCCTCCTTATCAGCTTTTGTAGACTCACTACCTAGATTACAATATATGTCTGCATCAATTCTAAGTAATTCATCTACTTTTTGCCTATCGCTCCAAGTTTTAAAGTTTGTTATTTTTTCTATGTCTTTTATTGTATATATCATCCTCTATATATTTCAGTAAATAATCCGTGTTCTGATAATTCTTTTATTCTATACTGTTGAAGCTTTGACACTACTCCTTTTGGAGTCTTAACCTCACTAAACAAAACCCCCGAGTCAGGTGGTATAGCCACTAGGTCGGGGATTCCATTCTTGTTAGTTTTGATTAGTTTAATTACGTAATAACCCTCAGACTCAAGCTGCTTTATTCTCTTTGCTTGTATCTGCTGCTCAGTCATTACTCAGTCTTGTTAGATACCCAGTTAGTTCCTGTCTTCTCTTTATGGAAAGCTATTTCTCTTTCAATATAATCCTTTGCCTTGTACAAGTCTTGTATAGGGTCTTTTGTTTTTACACCTGCCCTGACAAGATACTTGATTGCATTGCCTTTATTGAAGTTGATATTGTAATCTTGTATGAAGTCTATGACATCATAGTCTCCAGTAGCTTCGTAGTGAATCTGTGTTCCACGCATAGTATTTTATTTTATTCCCAGTAATCATTTACCTGGTCAGCTGACCATATTGTTTTTGTTAGGGCTTTCACCTCTTCCATAAACTGCATGAAATTAACCTCATCTCTCATTTCTACTGAGTATTTTGAGTTGTATGTCTTTATTGATATCTTCATAACTATACAAATATATAAATTAATTTAGTTTCTTGTTGTTTTTTAAAACATTTTTATCATTGCCTCTAATCTTTCTTTGACAATTTCAGTCTTATCAATCGGTATTTTACATATTATGTCGTGAAATACACTAGTGATAATAACTTTTTTTTCTAAATCTTTTATTTTTTTATTTAAGATTTCACTATCATTCTCAAGTTGTTCAATTTTATTTGAAAATTTAACAAAGTCATATTCTTCAATTTCTTTTTCCTCATTTATTTTTATGTATTGATTCTTTAAATTTTCAAATTGAATAATTGATTCCTTGTACTTTTTACTTCTTATATAAAAAACATAGTGAAGATTATTTATATAGTGTATCACTGTAGCATGGTCTCTGTTTATTTGCCTTCCTATACTTGACTTAGACTCAAAAGAATTATTCCAAGACAAGAAAGCAAATAGTGCTCTTGCTTCCACGTAGTATTCTTTTTTTGTATTATACTTTATTTCTATATTGTATATATCCTCTACATACTTATGTATTAACTCAAGAGGTATTTCTTTTAAAAAACTTTTCATATCTTATCTATTAAATGAATATCCTAGCCTTGCTTTTACCATTACATCTATTACTTTTTTCTTGTTATGGTAGCCATCCAATTCCTTATAAACTACTTTCTTTATTTCTTCTTCTTCAATTATAATTCTTTTTCCTTTTTTATTTTCTTTCTCAACTATTAAGTCGCAGTACACAATTTCATGTTGATTTATTTCTGATGATTTGTATTTCATATTGATAGTTTTTTTATATCCCAATTAATTCCAATCTTATTTAAAACAGAGGTAAGTAGTTCAGGTTGAACACTTGTCCATTTGCCTTTGCTGTAAGCCTTTGATACGTAGCACTCTACCAAAGGTATATCTTTAGTGTCATTTTTAAAAGAATGATTCACAAATAATACGATACTTTTTTCAGTGTGCCAACTATCACAAATCCTTTCAAGTAATAACCTTTGTCCGATAGGCATGTCGTTGCCCTCTCGTTTGACCTCCATTAATATGAGTGCTTCATTATTAAACTCCAGCACAGCGTCAATATCGCTTGGGTGTATCTTTCCGTTTTGTATGCCGCTAAAATCAATGGTTTGCTTGACTTGATTACTATTTCTTATTAAAGTCATTCTTAAAATGTTTAAGTGTGTAGTCTTTCTTCTTAGTGACAGCCTTGTATATGTCTGACTCTATGCCTCCTTTGGAGAATATCCAATACACATCATTTTCTAATCTGTCTTTTGTAGTCATACGGTCTTTTGCTTGCCAGTAGCTGGTAGCACTAAAGTCAATATTATAGAAGACAATATAGTCAGCATTACGAAGGCTTATGCCTTCACGCCCACTCACAATCTGAAGAGCTATAATCTTGTGACTTCCACTATCAAACTCCTGAAGGGTAGTGCAAAGCTCCTTTCCAAGGACTTGCTTTAAAGCCTCAAGTTCTTGCTTAAACTTATAGAATATACCGAGCTTCTTATCTTTAAAGTGATACGCTATAAACTCAGCCTTACTAGTGTCTAATATCATTGAGTTTCCACTCTCAAATTTAATTGTACCAGAAAAAATCTGGTGAAGTTTCATCATTAACTTAACCGGAGTGTCTGCTAGTATTACCTCATCTTTACCTTGAACTACAAGCTCTTTTTGCAATTTTTTTGCAATGTCGTATGTCTGTTGCATCATGTCAACATAAAGCACATTCTCGGTTGTCTTTGTTATAAATCCAGCTTCTTTCTGTGTAAAGTTTATTGTGTATGGCTGCATAGCTTGAATTATCTCAGGCTTACCATCTGAATAATCTTTTATATTCATACCGTTAATCGGCCTACTCTTTACGTTTACATAGTCATCGCAGAATCTATAGAAGTTAGCATACTTACTAAATGGGTTGTACTTTATTCCGTACACTTGGTGGTACATTTGACTATATGACTCAGGAGTTGGCGTACCAGACAATAGGATTACATAGGGGTTGTCTTTTTTTAACATCTCCTTTACCTGCTTAGCGCGTTTACTTGGCTTAGGTGCAGCACCCATTGAGTGCGATTCATCTAACACCACAAGGTCAAACTCACCTTCTATCTTATGTAGGCTTTCATAGTTTACGATTGTTAAGTCAAAATATGAGTCCATTAAATCATAGTCATCCTGTATGCTTGAGATTGCTTTCTTTTTTGTTACAAACAAAACATTCTTTATATCAGTCATTTTGTTGGCTATGCCAAGGGAAGTCAGAGTCTTGCCTGTCCTAACCTCCATGGCTAAATAAACAAAATTATGCTCATTTAATATATCACAAGCCTTAACTATAATATCAATTTGATAGTCTCTGTATGTTATCATATTTCTATCTTCTCTTGTTCATTTTTCTTTTTAATTATAATCCATCTACCACCAGTATCACGGCCTTCTTCAGGAACAATACCCTCTTTGTACAAGCAGTAAGCTATAAGCCACTTATAAAACTTAGTCCTTGATATTGTCATCTTTGAGTTTGGTCTGTAGTCTGGGTACTCTTGAATAAAATCAAGATACAGCTCTTGTTTATACATCTTCTCGTCAATATTAAGGTTCTTGTTATGCTCATGTCCCTCAATAAGACCACACCATTCAATGAAATCATGAGAAGTTTCTGCCGATAGCTGTCTAATCTTTAAGTTCACAAACTTACTTTTCTTCAGTCCTGAATGTAGATAGCTCTGAAGACATCCAATCATATAGTTGTCAAACTGACACCATTCATTGTCGTTCCAATCACCGAACATTAGTTTTTTAAACTCATCTAATGGCGTGTATGATTTGTTGTAGTGTTGGTGTAGCTCTAGCTCCCACTTACGCCTAGCGAATGAATTTCCAGCTCCTTTAATTGCATAGTTAGTTGTTATAGCAATCTTTGGAGACTTACTAAATGGTATCTTGATAGCATCTTTATTCTTCTTCTCAAGAGTAAGGCCCTCTGTTACCACGCTAAATAATCTCTCAAAATCAAAGTACTTCTTGACATCATCAAAGCATAGTATCTGGGTGTCTGCTGACACCAACTGATATGCAAATGCTCGCTCAAATGTAAATGATTTTCCATCGATTGTCACTAACTTTTTCATCTTAGATAGTGCATTCATAAACAAACCCTTTCCAGTTCCCCCTTCAGGGTTGTCGCTTATTACCTCATCGTTTAGTATTACTGCTGGGCAATAGGATAGGTTCTTGTGTGCATGTAATAAGAAGCCAATGGTACTCTCCGTTGATATTGTTCTGTTATCATCTTTACCGCATATATTATTAATAAATGTTTTGTAGTCGCAGTTAGTTACCTCACATATCTGAAAGTTCCTGTCTATCACATGGTCTTTCCATACATAACCGCCAAGGTCAAGGTAATCAATAGGCGCTATCTCATTTTTAGTAATACGAACAGCACAATTTAAGTAGTAAAGATATGCAGTATCTTTCTTGTCCTCAATAAAGTATATATCAATAGTTGATAAGAGCGTAAGAAACTCCTCTTTGAATAGTCTTGTTTGGTCTGCAAAGTAGTTGTAGATACTAATATCATCAAGAACAATTAAGTAGTTTAGAATAAAATCTTTTATCTCTTTCTCTGAGGTATGGTCAATAAGGTTATTAGTAACCCTTACAAAGACATAGTTTTTACCACCCTCTGGACAGTACTTATAAAAACCATTGTCTTCTAGAAATTGCTTGAAAAGTATATGTACTATTTTTATTGCACCTTTGTCACTCTTATTCCAAAATGAAGCATTTAAGTTATCCTCTTCTGCTTTGTATAGAACGCTGTCAATGACGTCAGGGCTGAGGTTGTACTCCTCAAGCTCTTGCTTTACCTCTTTCTTGGATGCTCCTCTGCGTAAGCTCTGTTTAATTTGGTTTATCTTCTCCTCATCCTCATAGTACTTTGTGCCAAAGTTTTGTGCATTTGAGTAAGCTGAGTTAATGGTCTGTGCTATCTCAGATAAAGGAAAGTCACTTGTTTGGTATTGGTTTAGGACATACCCTGCAAGGCTCTTGTTTATTCCATAGTCATTGAAGGCAGCAGCTAATACATACACATTTGCGTTTCTTTTACCCTCAACCATTGGGTATTTTTTATTCCACCACTTAACAAGTATCTCAACCACCTTATTCTCGTCTGTTATTGGTATGGTAGGAGCGTCTCTGTGCGAAACCATCTCTTTATACTCTAAGTCCTCAATCTCACTCCATATTGATGAGTTTAAGTTCACGTATATAAGTGGGTCATACGATTCGTAACATACTCTGCTTATATTCTTACTTGTGGTGTCAAAATACTTTGAGTTAAAGTGCTTCTCTAAAGAGTTAAAATAGTTTACGTGGTTGTCAATGTCCTTTGGTATTTTAACAAGGGCTTTTAAGCCATTGCCTGAAGGAGATATAAATACCGAGTATACATACTTGTCTCTTGTTAGGTTCTCTTTTTCTTGCAGAAGGTATTTCTGTTTATCGTAACCATCGAAGTCCAAGCAGATAATACCAGAGTGCTCAATAATAGAAGCATCACTTCTTTTATTAAACTTACCACTAAAACAAATTGCCGGAAGTTGTTTCTTAATTTCATTTCGTTCTGTTTTATTTTTTTCGCTTCTAATGTTCTTTACGATGTCTTTACTTGCTCCTTCCTTGATTCTGTCAAGGATTACATGAACATCTTTATGGAACGGAGTAGCTGTTTCTCGTATGTTTTTAAAGATTGTGACGATTTCTGTCATTTTTATGTCGATTTTAGGGTCGTTTTTTGCTCTTGAAAGTATTGAGTTTATTGAAAAGTGTCGATTATGTCAATTTTTTAATCCACCTACAGGAAAAAATAATAATAATAAATATATATTTTATATAAGAGTATAGGGAAGGAGAAAATCGACATTTCGACATGCCAAAAAAAGAGGGCTGTTACACCCTCTTGGTTTATCTTTGTCATAATTTACCTAGAAAGGTAAGTCATCTTTTACTGGGCCTGGCGATAAAACCTCGGCGTTGGCTACTGGGATGGCTTTTGCGGCATCTTGATTAGGTTCCCATGTATCGAGCTCAATATAAAATTTGCCTGCCTTAGACTGCTTTATATTGGTGTTTACCCATCCGCCCTTGGCATAGTCATCCAAGAATTGTTTGGCTTCCACCACGTTCATTGATAATTTTCCGACTACAAAGTCAGGGGCTTTCTCATTTTTCTTAAAAATAAAGCCGTTTGCAAAAATTGGGTCATTCATAATATTAAAGTGTTAAATTAATTAAATAGTCTTCGATGTTCTCTTTTGATTCTTGTGAATAGAACTTGTTATATATTTTTACCGCTGCGGCCACCTTAGCCTCTCCTGACGCCACGAACTCTTCCGAGACAGGATAAACACCCATGTCATAATAAATATTGCCTCTACGGTCTTCTTTTGCGTTCTTGTCAATTACAAAAAACACCATAGGCTTACCAAAAATTGTTTGGTATATGTATGCTTGACTGTCATAGTTGTAATTATATGCAGACCACTTGAATTTTTTAATGTCACTTGTGGTTTTGATGTCAATTACAATATCACCTACTATTCTATCTGCCTTGGCTTTGAATAGCACTCCGTTAATCTCTTTTATTCCCGGCACTTCATTCTCTCCTTCTCTACCTATTACGTTATCAAAAAAGAATAGATTTGATTTAGCGTATTTAGTCATTGAGTGTATTGCATTGTACTCATGCTCAAGCATAGCAAATTCAATATTATTCTCTAATAGAAACTCTTTATATACTTTAGTGGTTCTTGTGGAAACTCCTACATAAGTAAATTTGACAGCCTTATCAGGCTCAAGCATAAGCTGGTGAAAAAGTCTGCCGTTGGCAAAATTTGCGTTGTCTTTCTTTCTTACACGGAATTGTTTTGGGTCTGTAAGTAGTGTACCTATGTCTGAATTTGACAGATACTTCTGACCAATTTCTCCATAGTAATTCTCATCTATTTTTAATAGCTCTATGTCTTTCATTATAATGATTTTTTAAGCTCAGTTTTAACTTCTGATGTTACTTTATATTTTTTAGATAGTGTTCCAACAATAACCTCAAGACCTTGTGATTTATTGGCTACTACATATTTTAAAACCTTGTCCCAATTATCATCTCCTATGTCAAGGGTAATATTAGTTGGTGTTTTATCGGGTGTTGCTCCCTTGTTGGCAGTTGCTGCTGTATCTGCTGACTCAGGTAGGTCATCTCCAGCATATATATAGTGTCCAAGACCGAACATTGCTAGGTTTTTTACTAGGCATCTCATAATTGTTTTGTTGATATCAAACATTGTGGCTGCCTCTACTTGCTTGTCTCCATATTTTGCTTGAAAAGTATATGGCTCTGATTTCATTGCCTTGTTTGCTCCGTTCATCACTGGAAGCCACATCTCAAGAGTTTCTCCCTCTATATTTACATAAGTTGAGCACATATACCCTAAGTTTTTGTCCTCAATGTAAGGCTGTCCGGTCTCGGGGTGTTTGTATATACCATAGGTAGCACTTGGGTATGCTTTCTTTACTTCTGCCCAAGCCCAAGCCCAAGGCAGGTAAGTTAGTTTGTCTTTTTGCTCAACCTTGTCATTGACATTGATTGATGATAGTGTTTCAAATACTGATTTACTCATGTTGATTTAATTTTTGTGTTAATTTAAAATAGTTTTTGATTGTTCTGTTTTTGTTATCTTTAAGTAATTGCAGTTGAGTTGGATTGTTCTTACCATTAAGCTCATCTACAATTTTTCTCTCTATTTTTTTTAGCTTGTCCCTATAAACATCAAGCCTTACTTTATATACTCCAACACGCCAACCTTTTTGAAATTCAACATATTGGCTCTCGGTTAGTTCTTTGTATCTGTCTCCTCCTACTGCCGTATCGTATATTGAAATGGCTTGTGTTTTTATTTCCTTAATTATTTTAATTCCGTAAAGCAATCTTGATTCGGAAACCTCGGTGTCAAGTTTGACTGCCTTAGAGTCTAATTTTGCTTGGATAAAAATGTCGTCTATAATCATCTGTAAAATTAATTTATTTTTTTTATTTTAACATCATTCCACTTACCTAATTTAATTTTTTTGTTGACTAAAAAATCAATTCTATCAGTAAAACGCTTATTCATTCTGTCTTCAATAGTCCATACTCCGTTCATTTTACCAGCATTTGTAACACAAACTTTCGTTCCCATTTTAAATCCTAACGCCTCAAGATTGCGTGATACCGCTATTATTCGGTGGCTCATTGGTCTTTCAAGATTAATTACAAAGCCACTTGCGGTAATATCTGGTGTATCATCTGTCTGCCCAGCTACTGCATGGTAGATTGTTGCAGTTACTATGTATATTATTATTACTATGTTTTTCATAACTTAAATAATTCGTAGTTACTATTTTTTGTTTTAAACTTAACGTAATCTTCTCTCTGTTCTATAATTTCAGTTATAGCAGTGGTCATCCAAGTGAAGTATTGATTGATTGGAAACATCAATAAACCCCTCCCTACATTAGGCAATTTAAACCTACGTTTAATTCCACCTTCTTCATTCCATTCTAACCATAGTACTTTATCTGATTCCTTTACTAGCTTATCTCTTTCTCGAATTAACCTGTATTTAGGCTCTTCTGTGTCTAAATTTAATAATGATTTAGGTTGTATATCTGGTATCATATATCTAAATTTACATTGTTCTCGTTAATCATGTTTAGTAGTTGACTTTCGCACTCGGCATATACAGCTAGTTGTTCACCTGTTAAATCATCAGGTGCGTATTTAATTGTTTGACGTAACCATTGATTGTATTCCCATAAAACTAAATGCATTTTACCTGCGTCGTTTGCTAATTTAAAATCAACTTGGTCCTCTGGTAGACTAAAGATTAGTTTTGCTTTCATTGGTTTATCTTTAAAAATTCAACTTGCTCATGCTTTTTAAACCACTCCTTGTTCTCATTGTACTTGTCAATAACCGCATCAATTAGTATTAAGTCTTCTATTGTAGAGCTTGATAGCTTCATTGTGATGGCTTCAATTCTGTTCATGATATTATTCACCATGTCATTGTCGTTATTGTATAAGGTGTCGTAATACTCACGTGAATACTTATCTAATGAGCCTATTATTTTGTTTAGGTCTCTTTTAAGCTCTTGCCTATAAAACTTAGTTCCCTTTAGTTCTTCGTTATTCTCAAGGAGTAACTGCGATAATATAATTGACTTGACTACATCCATTTTTGCTCAAGTATTAATGTCTCTAAGTTATCAAGCGCATAGTCATTGAGCATATACTCAATGTCAATACCGTCCTTTATAGATACTGACACTATCTCAAATGAATGAGGGTAGCAAGGACTTTCGTATGTACCTTTTTCTTCTTCTGTATATATTCCGGAGACCTGAAAAATCATGTCTCCCCATTTAATCTCGTGTTCTTCCATTGTCTATAAGTATTTTAGTTACTCCGTTAATTATCTTCTTTAGCATCTTTCTGTCGTTATATAGTGCAGGTAGTTTTAT
>Ga0209702_10003514_pt1 | contig 24531 bp, 20 predicted proteins | sample FRY01_FD_187210 | JGI IMG/M metagenome (GOLD analysis project Ga0209702, IMG submission 187210) | Freshwater microbial communities from Lake Fryxell liftoff mats and glacier meltwater in Antarctica - FRY-01 (SPAdes) (version 2) | ecosystem: Environmental > Aquatic > Freshwater > Ice > Glacier... | reverse complement strand
TGATTTTGTCGGCGATCTCTTGGGTCATACCAAAGGTGCCAGTTGGAATTCCGCCACCGATTGCTTTGCCGATCGTCAAAAAATCCGGCTCTAAGTTGCGATCAGCGCTCATCCCGCCCGGGCAACGGTATTTCCCCCCGCATCTAGGGTTGCAAAAGTTTCATCAACCGAACCGTGATAGCAACGATCAATCACCACAATCTTGGTGCGGCCAGTAATTAGCCGCGAATAACGAATAACGTGCCGGTTAGCATCGGTGGCCGAAACTGTGAACTGCCAAAGCGGCAAACCGAAACAGCGAGCTAATTCGGCCGAGACAATTGCGGCGTCGGCGGTTGGCAGCATTGTGGTGATTCCTTTACCCGCTTGCTCACGAATTGCCGCGACGGTGGCATCGGGTGCGTGGCCGGTCATAGCACCGGTATCTCCTAAGCAAAAATCAATATAGGTGTTGCCATCAACATCGGTAAAGTGCGCACCCTTTGCCTCGGCAATAAAAATTGGATAGGCACCAGACCACTTCGCCATCCAAGACATCGGAACCCCGCCTGGCATATTTGCTAGCCCGGCCTGAAATAGTTCGCCGCTTTTTGGGTGATTGGTTAAAAAACGTAACTGTTCAACTTCGGTTAGCCGTTTTAAAGTTTGTCGGTTAATCACTAACCCATTGTAGTCGTTTCAAGAATCTTGCTAATCAAGTGATTCAAAAACAAATAAAGCTTCGATGTAGTTTTCGCCACTTATTCCCAAATTTTGCGCATCTGGTGGCGCAGTTTGTGGCTCTAGACAAACACCTTCCGAATCTTCACTGTAAACCACCCACCAAGGGGCATCACATTCAATTGAAATCCGGGCGACATCCTGCCAAACCACAGCGGGGGTGCCTTTGATGCCAGTAAAAGCATCATCCCAAGGCGGCGGCGTTGGGGTAACTAATTCGCCAGTTGGGATTCCATCACTGCCCCGAACCAACATCTTTGCTGCTTCAAATTCAATCTCGGCACTACCACCACGATCTAAATCGCGGGCAAACCATGGGTGAAGACCTAACCAGGCCGGAAGTTCGCAACCATTTGCATCGTATTCCAGTGACCAACGAATTGCATCATCTAGTACTTCAATTTTTTGTTCAACAGTTGCCGACCCATAAGGGGAAGGCAGGTGCAACAGCGAGCGACCGGGACCAATCTCTTGCCAAGAGGAGATCAGACCAAAACCATGCAGGGCATGCGGAGGATCAATAGTTGCAGGTAGTTGAATCTTTTGCCCGGCGCCATCTGTAATTAATCCCTCTTTAATTCGCCCGGCCCACGGTGCCATGGCATACCAACCCGATGTATGAACCTGTCCCCGAAAAGGAAGTGCAAACTCGAGTTCGCGCCATTTTAGAGATGTTATTCGCGCGCCGCTGTCATCATCGATTGCAATTTGAAATTCCGCATCATCAATAAACTGCATTACTTTTCCAACGCTTCCACTAATTCATGCAATCGTGGCGGCTGTGCGCCCGCCCGGGAAACAGTAATTCCAGCAGCAGTTGCGGCCCGGTGAAGAACTGCATTTAAGATATGGGCGTGTAAATCATTTACCGAGTGCTTCAGAATTGCCTCAACCAAAATTGCACCTACCGTGTCGCCAGCACCAACCGTATCGACAACGGTGACCTTTGCTGCCGCAACTTCTTCCATCCCGGTTCTGGTAAAGCCAATAATTCCATTAGCCCCGCGCGTTATTACAACGAGCGAGCAACCCCCCGCTATCCAGCGCTTTGCGACCTCATCCATTGATTCATCTGGATATAGCCAAGAAATATCCGAATCAGATAGCTTTACCACAGATGAGATACCGACCCATTTTTCAACGGCAACACGGTACTTTTCTGGGTCTGCGACAACTGATACCCGCACATTTGGGTCGAAAACAATTGGGGCAAACTCCGCACATTTAACCGCCCAAGCAAACAACACAGTGGCTGCCGGTTCAACAATAGTTACTAAAGTTCCAATATGTAAAACCGATGGTTTTAATCGCTCTGGATCTGGCAGCCAAGAATCTGCAAAATCAAAGGTGGCGGTGCCATCGATGGAAAACTCATAACTTGCAGTGCCATGTGAATCCAAAGTAACAGTTGCGGTACAGGTTGGTTTCGTACTACTTAAACACAAATCCAGACCGACGCCATCGCCTGCTAACTCTTTCCGGGCAGTAATGCCATATGCATCAGTGGAGATTCCATCGATGAAGTCAACCTCATAGCCTAAACGTGCCAATGCTTTTGCGGTGTTAGCCGGTCCGCCGCCAACCGCCGATCCGGTTGGTAAAATATCTATTAGCACTTCCCCGCAAACCCAAATACTCAAATTAACTCACCCTTTCGCGCCAGAAATTCAGTTAATATTTCCACACCCAATAAATGATCTTGTACCTGTGGTAATCCGCTAATCAATAAAATTCCCATACAACCAAAGCCCTTTACATTTAAAGGCAAACCTCCGCCATGAACGGCATAGGTTTCCTCCGGCAACTGGTTCACCGCGTACCAATCGATCCCTTGTTCCTCCGCTAAAACTCTTTCATACATGGTTGAATTTCCAGTTGCCAATACCACCCGAGCTTTGCGCGCAATCCAGGAATCATTTTCTGGAGTAGAGCCAGGCAAGGATGCGTGAAAAACAACCCAATCCTTTAATTGCACCTGCACCGCGATCGTTAAGCCCCGATCAAAACCTAACTCCATTGCGATCTGCCCAATTTCAACCGCCTGCTTTTGCGACAAGGAGGCAAGCTCCAAGGTGCGCGCCTCTAGCGCTAAACCCTGACTGGAAAACCCGCCCGTTGTTTGGCCCATAACGGCAATTGTGCCTTAATCTGCGGGCATGATCACTATCCCAGAGACTGACCTAGTAGTTCACCCGCTCTGCCTTGGCAGCAATATCTTTGGTAGCAACGCCAATGAAACCCAATCCCACCTGGTCCTGGATGCCTACCGCAGCCACGGCGGAAACTTTATTGATACCGCAGACATGTACAGCCAGTGGGTAGATGGACATGTTGGCGGTGAGTCCGAAACCATCATTGGTGCCTGGCTAAAGAATCGGGGAAATCGCAGCGATATGGTGATCGCCACCAAGGTTTCAAAGATGGATCGGCGCTCAGGTCTATCTGCTAAAAATATTTTTGCAGCATGCACAGAATCGCTAGATCGCTTACAAACTGATTACCTTGATCTGTATTACAGCCATGAGGATGATGAGAGCGTTTCCTTAGAGGAAACCTTCGGTGCATATGCGCAATTAATTGCCGAAGGAAAGGTGCGCTATATCGCCGCCTCTAACTTCACGCCAACTCGTTTGCGGGAAGCGATTGCCTACAGTGAAGCGAACAATTTACCTTCATACATTGCCGTTCAAGATCTATACAACTTAGTTGATCGCAAGAGTTATGAAGATGAGATGGCCCAAACCGTCTCCGATCTCGGTATTTCAAATATTCCCTTTTACGGAATCGCGCGCGGCTTCTTAACTGGCAAGTATCGCCCGGGGATTACCGATATTGATTCAAAGCGGGCCGCAGGTGCTCTCGAATATGCAACCGATAAAAATTATGCGGTGCTTTCGGCAATGGATGAAGTTGCCGCCACCCATAATTGCTCACTTGCCGCGATTGCGTTGGGTTGGCTCCGCGCCCAACCAACTGTGAGCGCACCAATCGCATCGGCCCGAACCGTTGCCCAATTAGAAGAGATTATTCAAGTTGTCGAACTTAGTAGCACCGAGATGGAAAAACTCAGCGCTTTATCTGCTTAATTTACTAGCTTAGGCTGACTTTCCTTGCAGGCGTTGCGCCATGGTTGCTGCGATCCGGAGCCACTTTGCAATTTGGGCATCGCTAAAACCTTGCGAATTCATTACATAAAGTCCAGTGAAGGTATCGCCATTAAATTGATAAAAGCCAAGCAATGTTCTGGCACTTATACCGGTACCGATAACCGCGTTAACAAATACCCGATTGCCCTCGGCCACTACGCCGACTGGAATATTTTTAAGCTCCTTAAAATCATAAGCCGTCAATGCGCCGGTCGGATCTTTATGGCCCTTTTCACTTTGACACTGTGCCAGAACTTTTACTAACTCCTTTTGGCCAGCACTGGCAGCGGCAGCAGATGAGTATTTAACAACCTCAGTCGATAGGAATTGAAATGTCGAACCTGCTTTTGTGGCGGTAACCTGCCGCCGCTCTAGCCGATCTTTTTCCGACGCAAATACACCATTGCATAAATCAAGTGAAGGATCGATCAAAGTTGTCCCGCCGCTCATAGGCAAAACACTCCATTCATTACTGAAATCATCGGCTCGGAAACCAAACTTAGCCAATGCCACCTGCTTCGAATCGGATAGGGAAGCATCGCTAGTCAAGGGTGCGCGATCGATTTGCTTCAAGGTTCCCAAAGTTGTTGTAATCGAAGCTAAACCAATCAAAACAAAGTTGCTGCCAGTAATACGAACAACTTTTTTTGTTGGGCCAACATCAATTTGGTTACCTATGGTCAAGCTCCTGCCCTTGTTTTCGGTAATAGCTGCCACAGTTTTTCCACCAACTGCAACACTGGCACCACCGGCACCTAGAATTACCCCAAACTTTCCTTTTACACCTATTGATGCGGTGCACTTGCCAACACATTTGATCGCGCCAGAACCAAAGGTTGCGGCTGCCGAGCTCCACTTACCGGTTCGGGCGGATTTATCAGCGGCAATATAGGTGTTTTCAATACTTAGATCACCGGTTAAACCATTGCCCAAGCAATCAAATACTTGAGCGGTACCTGTCAAACTCACGCCGGTTGCAACTTTAAAAGCTGGCGCATTTTTCACATTACCGCTTTGAATAATCAAGCCATCTTCATCTACGACATTGACTTGGCAGATTCCACTTCCAACATCAGTTGCACCTTTCCAGGTTACCGTCAACTCTTTGCTGTTTGCTTCTGCCAATAAAAAGTCATTTGTTACTACTGGATCGGCCCGATCAATATTTACTATCACGGGAGTTGACCAATCGCTCTTATTTCCCACAATATCTAAGGCCCGCATCGAAAATGTGTAACTACCCTCTTGTAGATCCCGTAAATAAACCGTCTTTGGTGCTACAAATGGACTCAAATAGGTAGGCTTCCAGCCATCAATATCGGAAGCCTTCAGTGGTGTAACAACGCCATTGATTGAACTTTCAAAACCAGAAATTGCGGTATCAACATCCTCGAAACCACGCTTTAGAATGACCATATTAGGTGAGGTCCACTGTTCCACCGGGATAACCGCGGGCACGGGAGGTGCGGTCACATCCGCTTTTTTCTTAATCGTCACAACTGCGCCGGTTTCAGATGCCACTGCATTAAAGGAAACATTGCCGGAGTAAGTCGTGGCCGTTAGCCCGCTCATTGATCCACCAACAGAACGTGAGTCCCGATACTGATATGTATCTAGATTCAGCATCCAGATATCGGTGCCCAAGAAGGTAGCAAACTCAGAGGCCACAGCATCTTCAGGATTGGGCGACACCACCGCCGAAAGAGGCGGTGGATCTAGCCGATAAATAACGAGCCCTGGCTTGTAGCCAACGCCCTCTAATTGGCGGCGGTATTCGATCCAGTAAGCAGCTTTTCCATCACGGATAAATACCACTTTAATGCCATTAGCGAAATCACTCGGCGCTAAGTTAACAATCTCTGATTGCCACACCTGTTTGATCTGGGCATCATCTAATAAACCCATTCGCCATTGGTGATAAGTGCTAAGTGGTGATGAGGTGTCGACATTTCCCATCACATCAATAGTTCCGCCGTACTCCACGCCTTTGCAGGTTTCACCCCATGGCCCATCATTTGCGGCGTTATCGCAGCGCAAAAAGTTGGTGTGCCCCAAACCAAAGGTGTGCCCGAGTTCGTGGGTGATCACAAAGGATGATGCGGTTTCATGCAAAATCAAGGTGCCATTTTTACTCTTTGCGTCACCAAGATTGGCACGGCCCGACCAGACACACCCAGCCGCGGGTGCCACAACTACCAAATATCGTTTTGAATAATCGGTGATACCTAAACGTTTGTAAGCCTCTCCCGCAATCGAATTCAAGAAATCACTTGCCGCAAACCCACCGCATGCCATCTTTGAAAGCAGCGAGATCGGGGCGGCTAAGACCAAGCCACTTTTGAAAGAGATAGCGCGATCTTTGGTGTCACCAAACATGGTTGTGAACTTAAGCCAGTCGGCATTTACTTCAGTATCAATAACCTTCGCCACCGCATTAGCGTCACCAACCGGTGCTCTCGCCCCAGCCCAAGTCACTGCCACCACATCAATGAATCGCTCATCCGCAGCATAAGCTGGCGCTAAGCCCAGTGAAACAAAAGCAAAAACTGCGGCAAGAAATAACGCAGTACGCGAAAAAAGTGAGGCGTGGCGGTCACCAGTTTGCTCTTTCATAGCCCTCATCCTAAATCTTGCTCGCCTTTTTCGCATCTGCGGCAATTGCAGTTACCACTGAGTCCAACTTGCCATTTGGGTCAGATTTATCCGCAGCATTATAAGTATTTTCGATCCTAAGATCCCCAGTTAAACCATTGCCCAAGCAATCAAATACTTGAACGGTGCCAGCCAACGTGGCCCCGGCCGCTACTTTAAAAGCAGGTGCATTTTTCACAGTACTGCGTTGAATGATCATGCCATCTTCATCCACAATATTGACTTGGCAGATTCCACTGCCGGCATCAGTTGCACCTTTCCAGGCAACCAAAGGATTGATAGCCAGTCATCACGCGCTGCCTGCCGGCTAAATGGCTGGTAGTGTGGTGGAGATTAAGTAGGCATCATCGCGAGATCATCTAGCAAAGCACACGGTTGGCAAACACTTGCCCCGCCGAAAGCCCCTGCGGTTCCCGCTTAGAAAATTACTTCTTATGAAAGGCGAAAGCCTCATCGTGCACCCGATTTTTTGGCACACCTAGTTCGGCCGCTATTGGCCGCTAGCTCATCTAGTTCGGCCTTCAACACTAAATCCTCATCTTTGCCGGCCCGGAAAATCAGACCTAGCTGCACCCCGCCACTTAACTCCTCCATCAGCGCCCGCAGCGGCGTAATTCCCACGCCCCCACCAATCAAAACCACATGCGGCTGGGTTGCGCGGGCGGCGATAAATGCACCAAATGGGCCTTCTATAAATACTCGCGTCCCAGGCTGCAAAAGTGCGATCGACCTTGAGTGGTCCCCAGAATCTTTTACGGTAATTCGCAAATGCGTATTTGTTGGAGCGGCCGATAATGAAAATGGATGCGACATCAGGAAATGTCCCTTGGTCAAAAAACGCCAATGCAAGAACTGTCCACTCTTTGCCTGCAATGAATCCAGGTTGTGACCCTTCATGGTCACAGAGACAACGCCGGGGCCTGCCACCACAACTTTTTCTACTTTTAAATTTACCTTTAAGGATCGAACCAATGGCACACCGATTCGCCAGTAAATAATTGAAGCTGCCATCGCCACATATAACCCAGTCCAATAGGCACGGTTTAAGGAATGACCAATAAACATCTGTCCATTTAGAACTTGATGCATAAATGCAGCAGCGATCGCGCCATAACTGAGGATGTGGACCAACCACCAGCTTTCATAACTCAGCTTGGCGCGGGCTTTTCGATAGGAAGTAATCCCTGCCGTCACCATTAAAACAAAACCGGCGAGGGCAAACCACATCCATCCATAAAATGTAAGAAAACTAACCAACTGTTTGTACAAAGAAATTCCACTTAGTCCGGCGAAACTAATCAGGATAAGCAGCACATGCCCGCCAATCAAATACAGCGACCAGGGCCCAAGGTTTTGATGCCACCACACTAATCGAACATGACCAACTCCGCGTTCCACCCATGGAATCCGTGCCACTAAAAAGATTCCAACAATTGCACAATATGCACCGGTCAATGCGGCAAATCGACTAATTGTCGCCAGCACCCCATAAACGCTCTCCAGGTCGCTGGACCGCATCGTGGTCAACTGCATCGCCCAGGTCAGCGCCAACCCCACGCCCACAATTAGCCGCGCCCAATCCGTGCCCGCAGTTGAGTGCTTGCGAATGCGCGTTGGTTGGACCATGGCCTAATTACACCGCAAATACCTGTGAACTATTCAAGTTCCAATGCGAGCCCACCACTAAATTCTTCTCCTTGGCACGCGAGAATGTCTAATTACATGGGTTGTATGACTTGATTGTTGAATATTGCCATGGACAGATAATGATACAAGATAATAAACAATGCCATGCAACTTACAAATATAGTTCAATTACTGGACGTGAATCTGACTTAACTATTTGTATTGAAAAGCAGTGGCAATTGCAGAATGGCCTAAGTATTCCCATTTCTCGGATTGACTCAGAATTTCATCTCTGATTATTAATCCTTCACCCTCCAAATCAAAAGCTTCATCAAAGTAAACTATATCGCCATGATTTAATAATGGTTTAATTAATTCCCACACAAACTTTGTGGGCTTGTATAAATCCATGTCAAAAAGATAAAACTTCTGTCCAGGCATTCTGGAGATCTCCATTATCTTGTCTTCATTATCTTCAACAAAACCGACGCAGAATGAAATCCGTTTATCTGAAGAAAAATCTGGATGTCCATTTCTCGCAAAATAACCTTTTGAGTGGTACTTCAAACCGTCAATCATCCAGTCTTCATTCAATCCCAAAAAGGAATCAAAACCAACATATTTCATTTGTGGGTGTCTAATTTTTCGTGACCAAAAACTTGTTCCTTCGCCATCTGCCACACCAAATTCTAGAACTATCAATGATTCCTCTGGATTAGTTAGATAATCAGCTCTATTGATCATTTCAAAATAGAGTTTCTCTCTTGACTTAAGTCGCTTTACCTCGACATTTTGGGCTATCAGAAAAGAATCAAATCGAGCCGCTCTTCCAAAATCAATCGCAACCCTTCGAACACTAGAAGATTTAAAAATAGTTCTTGTTAGGCTACCTACAATTAAGTCCTTGGTGGCAAATTTCACTTTCAAAATATAGCAGGTCTACGAGAAAATTAACGAAAGTTACGTCCACGAATGAAATCCAACCGATATGGATAGTACAAATAATCTCTTAGTCATCGAATTCAAGCAAATGTGGCTTTGTTCTTAGTTGGCAGGAGATCTTGATCTCTAGGCTTTGGTTCCTGCAATCCACATATTTCCTAACGGGACAATCACTTTGATTTTACTTAAGAGATTTCCTAATCTACTTTCAAGAACCTTCTTGCGGAACTTTCTAGAAATTGGAATAAGATGAAAAATATATGCCAACGAATAATGATTATTGTACGAACCCGATTTTACCTCAACAAATCCAATCTTCTCAAAAAGCGCTTCGCCCGATCTACGAGTGTAAAGGTGCGTGTGTTCAACATCGATAATTGGAGATCTCTCCCCCATTAGTCGAGCAGACCAAGAGCGCTCATTATGAACCGCAACGACAAACACTCCGCCTGGTTCAAGTGCCGCAAGACATTCTCGAAGTGTGGAAATAGGGTCCGTCAAATGGTCCAAGGTATGGAACATAGCTCCGACCTCAAATGAATCATTCGCAAGGACATTAGGCTTCATCATGCTGGCGATTAAGTGCGGTTTAATGTCGTTTCGTGCAGCACTTATCGCTTCAATGCTTGGTTCTATACCTGCGACTTTCCTAAATCCACCATCTTTAGCCGCTTCGAGAAAGAACCCATTGCCGCCGCCAACTTCAAAGATTGATTTTCCCAATTTTTTCTTGCCTAACGCCTTTATTACCAGATTGAAGTACGTCTTTTTAAGTCCATCAATTTCTGTGGAATAGTCAAATGTTGACTCTACATAGAGTTTCTCAAGGTCAACATCTAATACCGGGTCTGAACGGAGTAAGGTGCATGAATTGCAACGAACCCACTGATAGTGGCGACGATCTGGAAGACGACGAGCAGAAAACACCTCAGTAGAAAAACTCTGGTCATCAACATTGGATGGGTAGACCGATATCGAGTTATTTAAAGTCTCACAAATTGGACATTTAGTTGCAATCTCCACGAAGTTACTCTCCTTTATTTTCCGACGCGAACTGCAAAATGTCCACTTCGCACACCAGCAATATCTTTTTGAATGTAAGTGTTGCATAAGGTTTTACCTTCGAACTGAAAGAGACTGGCACCTTCATCACTTGCGACGATAACATCTGGATTTACTTTATCAATATATTCACATGAAACCACGATTGTCTGCTGACTCATTCCAAGGTCAAACGGAGAATTCAAGATAGAGAGACTTTGAACGCCAGTCTCCTTTTCGACATAGGCTGCAGAGGCGCCAAAGAAACCAATAGTGAGATTATTCTCCTGGGCATACTTAGCTGCAATTTTTGCATCCGCTACTGAAGCAAGAATAGTGGCTTTTGGCCAACGGGGAGTAGCCGAACCTTCGTCAATTCTAGTTAATTCAGTTCTTGGATTTGGCGTCAAGATTAAAGTTGCAAAAGGTAGTGAAAAAATCAAAGCAAATGGCAAGAGCCAAATAAAGTTCTTACTTGTTCTGCTCTCCTTTGAGAATATCAAACCTTTAGCAACAACTATCTCGGGAGATTTTAGAAAAATGCCAACTAAGGCAGCTAGGGATATTGAAATCAACAAGAAAAGGATTTGCATCTGTCCCGACGCGTATGAACGATTTAAGTAATAGGTGAAACCAGCAAATGACCAGACTGAGAATGAGAATCCAATTAGACTGTTAATAAAGTAGTCTTGTTTTTGCGCTGAACTTGTTTTTGATTTATACAGATAAATGCCATGAACTACAACAAGCAGAACGATTAATGGCAAAATCAGAAGGACAGGACCTGGCGTTCTGATTCTCTCAGCACCAAAACCAGATCCGAATTGGCGTGCAAAAAATAGAAAGTATTTAAAATCGATAGGATGGCCAGATAACGATGATATTAAAGGATAAATCAGAAATCCAGAAAGAAATCCAAGTGCCATGGTAGTCAATGACCTTAGATCGATAAACTTTGATGAACCTGCAAATGTAATAACTAAAAAAGCTGTAATTGCTGCGGCAAGACCAAAGTCCTGTGACTGCCAAGCAACTACTGCTGCCAAAACGCCGAGTAAAGCTAGAGAAATGGTTCTCTTTAACTCAATACGATTTCTAAATTTCGTTAGGACTTGAACTAGTGCAAGTAGTAATATCAATCCAGGGAATATGCGGACCGACAATCCAGATAACAAACCCGCTATCGAGCCGTGATAGCCCTCACGAATAGGAAATGGAGTCAAGGTAGTAAAGGGAACAATTAACCCTATCGCGAGGAGTATGGATTTCTTATCGATTGCTCTCCACGCAATATAAACACCAATCACGATGGCGGCATAACTCAAAAGCGTTAGACCAATAATTGCAAGATTTGAGATCTGTGCAGAGTCCAGCGAGTTGGAAAATGGCTTGAAAAGGAATCCGTAAAAGGTTTGATACTGGGGTATAAAGTCCGAGTATGGCCACTTGCCCGTTACCGGCGCGAGTATTTCGTTAATTACATACTCGGAGTGATCGGCGTCAATTACGGCCCTAGAGTTCTGCCAAAGGCTGAGAACCACAAATACCAAATTGATAGAAAGTAACGTACCGATTATGGATTTCCAAATCTTTGGCAGTGATTTCCATTCAATAACTTTAAATATTACCGTCACGAACAACAAAGCCAGAATTAATACAAATGGACCGAATCCAAGCCACAATCTATTTGAAAGAATCACACCATTTATTGGGTCATGCTGTTCCACTCCAATTATTCCAATACCGATTATGGCTAAGGCACTTATTCCATAGAAGAATTTACCTTTCGCAAAGGATCCCTTTGTCAATCCTGCAATTAGGAATATGCCTGCAACTAGAATTGATAATACGTAAATTGCTTTATCTGGCCCTTCACTTTGTGCAGATCCGCGAAATATTTGAATAGCCAGAATCAAGAAGCCGGTCACAACAAATGACTTCAAACCCAAAGCTAATCCGTTAGGGAACGAGTCTTTTGCCTTAGGTACAACGTATCCTGATGATTTCTTAGACATTTTTCTCCTGGAAGTTTATTCGCTCGGTTTCAAACATGGGCGGCGTGCGTCTGACTTGTCCGTGAATACTTAAAATATATTCACCGATTAAACCTAGAAAGAGAAGTTGCATTCCGCCTAGTAGAAATATTCCAACGATTATTGTCGGTATTCCAACTGGTGTACTTCCATCCGATAGCCAAACGCTAAGTACAGTAAATATCGCATAGAGAAAACCAAGAATTGAGAGAATAAATCCACCTAACAGGGCTAAGCGCGCCGGCACCCTAGAAGTTGAAACAAAGCCATTGATCGCTTGATCAATCAATGCAATAAAATTGTTTTTAGATTTGCCACGTTCGCGCTTTACCCAGGTGTACGGCACGGAGGCGCTTTTCACACCAGTTTGGGCGATTAAACCTCTGATATATGGATACTGATCATCTACGGCCAAAATTGAATCAATTACCTTCTTATCCGCAAGTAGAAACTCGCCCGAGTTAAGCGGAATAACAGCAGCGGCAAATTTCTTGATTATTCGGTAATACAACCCACGAGCAAAACGCATAACTAAGGATTCTTCACGTTTGGCTCGAACTCCATAAGTAACTAAGAATCCAGCCTCCCAATTTTTAACAAGCTCTGGGATCACAGATGGTGGGTCTTGCAAATCTGCGGCTAATTGCGGAACAACGATATCTCCGGTTGCACTCTTCATAGCGTTCCACATATTTCTAAATGGACCCACATTGCGACTATTGGCGATAACTTTGACATGCTCATCTTTAGCTGCAATTTCACGAAGTTTAACAAGTGTTGAATCCGTTGAAGCATTATCGGCAAAAATATGTTCGTAATCATAATGTGGCAGTTGCTCCTGCATAATCTTCTTTAGCTCTTGCGCGCAGATTTCTACATTCAGCTCTTCGTTATAGCAAGGTGTCACGACCGAAAGTTTTCTCATCGTTGTTCTCCGTAGAACTCAATTATTTGTTGATCTAAAGCCACTAATGGTGAGCTATGCATTGACTCTTTTTCCCAATCAATAGTCCAGCGAATTGCCTCATGAGCTTCAAATCGATTGCGCCAGCCTAACTCTTTGGTGGCTAACTCCGATGAGAGCCAGAGCAAACCGGCTTCATGAACTGCATATGGATCAATCTGAATGTCTAGACCTTTTGCGCCCGCCCACTGGGTGCAGGCATAATCGGCCATCTGTGCAACGGTTAACTTTGATTCTTCGCCTGGGCCAAAGTTAAAGGCTGGCGAAATTGTGCGGCCGGCAATGAGTGCAGATCCCATAGTTAAGTACCCGTTAAGTGGATCTAAAACATGTTGCCAAGGTCTAATTGATTCAGAATTTCTAATTATGGTTTTTTCACCTGCATGAAAACCACGAATCAAATCTGGGATTAATCGATCCTCTGCCGTATCGCCGCCGCCAATCACATTTCCGGCGCGCGCCGAGCAAATTGAAATTTTCTCTTCCCCGTGGCTTGCAATGGTTTGCCATGCTGAAACAACCATCTCGGTGGCCGCTTTGCTAGCGCTATATGGATCTTTGCCGCCTAGGGGTTCATCCTCAGAATATCCGCTAAGTTTTTCAAGGTTTCGGTAGACCTTATCCGTGGTTATTGCCACTACCCAGTGCGTGGCCTTTTTACTTACTGCGGCGTTTAGGACATGGGCAGTTCCCATGACATTTGTAGCAAAAGTTTCAATCGGCTCTTTATAGGAGCGGCGCACTAAAGGCTGTGCGGCAAGGTGAAAAATTCCGTCGAATCGATGCGTCGTGAAGTAATTCTCCACCGCGTTTCGATCGCGAATATCTAGGGTTGCGCTTTCTTTAAGCCCTAAATCGCCAGCAACATCGAAGAGTGAGTTAGTTTCTGCCTCAAGTGCTAAGCCATAAACATCGGCACCAGCTAAAACTAAAATTCGAGACAACCAAGCACCCTTAAAGCCCGTGTGTCCAGTTACCAGAATTTTTTTTCCCGAGTACTCCTTTAAAAAATTAGCCATAGAAATAAATCACCAAATTTTCCAAGGAGCTTCATTCTTGCGCCAGAGTTCATTGAGCTCTTGCGATTCACGGAAGGTATCCATTGGCTGCCAGAAACCTTCATGCTTATAGGATTTCAACTCACCTTTCTTGGCAAGGTTTTCCAGCGGACCTTTTTCTAACACGCACTCGGAATCTAGGTAATCAAAAATTCCTGGCTCAAAGATAAAGTAGCCGCCGTTTACCCACTTTTCAGCCTGTGGCTTTTCTGCGAACTCGGTGACGGTCTCATTCTCATCAATCTGCATCGCACCAAATCGATTTGTTGGGCGTACCGCTGTGACCGTAGCGATCTTGCCATGAGAATCGTGGAAAGAAGTTAAAGCCTTTAAATCGATATCGGCAACGCCATCGCCATATGTGCAGAGAAAGTTTTCGCCCTCCACATACTGTTTTATATTGTGGATTCGCCCGCCCGTCATAGTCGTCAATCCGGTATTTGCAAGAGTTACGGTCCAATTTTCCGTGCTTGATTTAGCATGCTGAACTAGCCCTTCATTGTCCCCTAACTTTACCGTGATGTCATGAGTACGGGCCTCGTAATTCATGAAGAAATCCTTAATGTAGTCACCCTTATAACCAAGGCAGATTACAAACTCATTAATGCCCTGCGCTGAAAGGGTTTTCATAATGTGCCAGAGAATTGGGCGTCCACCGATTTCAACCATCGGCTTTGGCCGATACTCGGTCTCTTCCCGAAGACGCGTTCCTAAACCACCCGCAAGAATTACCGCTTTCACGAAATCCCCCCTTAAAGAGATTAGAGCCAAAGTCTAACGGCACGAACTTCCATGGATTATGGAAGCGGCATTTAGAGCCCTATATTACTATCCTTGCCCGTATAAGTAATCGAGTTAAAGGGGTAGAACGTTGTCTAATACCGTAACTCCCTTCACCAATGCCGGTGAATTAGCGCTCGCGGCACGGCATGAAATCATTTCAATGACCAGTGCTGCAATGGCTTCCCATGTGGCATCGGCGCTTTCAGTCGTTGATATTTTAAGTGTTCTATATACCGGAGCAGCCGATATTTCGCCAGCAAATTTAGATGCCGCCGATCGTGACATTGTCATTTTGTCGAAGGGGCATTCAGCTTCTGCCTTGTATTCAGTTTTGGCGCTGCAGGGATTTTTTCCAAAGGAGTGGCTAGCACACTATTGCCAGAATGATGCCCCGCTCGGTGGTCACGTGACATCTAAAGGAGTGCCTGGTGTTGAGCTTTCTACTGGCTCGCTCGGTCATGGTCTGCCTTACGGCTTAGGCATCGCAATGTCGCGCAAAAAAAGCGGAGCAAAGGGCCGCGTATTCGTTGTCATGTCGGATGGTGAATGCGATGAAGGTACAACTTGGGAATCAGCGATGATTGCTAATCACCACGAACTTGATAACTTAGTTGTCATCATTGATCGCAACAAGATTCAATCACTGACCTATACCGAAGATACCTTAAAGCTTGAGCCTTTCGCCGATAAGTGGATCGCTTTTGGATGGCAGACGCACACTATTTCGGGCCATGACTATTCGCTCTTAGCCCAATCACTGTCAACCCAAACTGGACCTAAGTGCATCATCGCCGACACCACAAAAGGTAAAGGCGTTGGATTTATGGAGAACAGCGTCTTGTGGCATTACAAGCCACCAACGGCCGAAGATGTCGCCAAAGCTTTTGAGCAGTTAAGTGAAAACTACTGATGCGCGATACCTTTGTTGCAACTTTGCTAGAGGCAGCTAAAAAAGATAAAAATATTATTTTGATGACCGGTGACCTGGGGTACGGGGTTCTTGATACCTTCGAAAAGGAGTTGCCTGGCCAGTTTATTAACTCAGGTGTAAACGAACAGGCCATGATGGGTATGGCTGCAGGGTATGCATCTACCGGAAAAAGAGTTTTTGTTTACAGTATCGGTAACTTTCCAACGCTTAGGTGCCTTGAACAAATCCGCAACGATGTCTGCCTAATGAACAACCCAGTGGTTATCGTCTCCGTTGGCGCCGGATATGCATATGGCAGTCAGGGCTACACCCATCACGCCCTGGAAGATATTGCGGTGCTGCGGGCACTTCCTAATATGGAGGTTATCGTGCCGGCAGATCCAGCAGAAACTGCCGAGCTAACAACCTTAATAATCGCTGCTAAGAAGCCTACTTATCTGCGCTTGGGCAAGAGTGGCGAACCAAGCATTCATCCAACCAGACCAAAACTGGCGCCTGGAAAAATTAGTGAAATTTCCCCTGGCACCTCAGGAACTTTAATTTTTGCAGGTTCAGTCGGCACGGTTGCAGTTGCTGCAGCCAATACCTTCGCGGACCGGGGAATTTCACTTGCCGTTGCCTCAATGCCATATGTTTCAACCATCGATGTGGATTACCTTGAAAAAGCACTACGCATCGGCCCAGTCATTGTTGTTGAAGAGCATTCATACCGCGGCGGCGTTGGTGCAGCCGTTCTCGAGGCGATGAATGCAGCTAACCTGCATGGTGCAATTGGATTAATCGCTGCCGATCAAAATAATCTTTCACAGATTGGTGATCAAAGCTTTTTGCGCTCAGCCAACGGAATTAGCGTTGAAAATATAATTTCGAAATTTAACGCCTTGGCGAGAGATTAAAACTTACTTCCTGACCGTTTAAGCAACGCAATGGAGTAAGCACTTCGCCGTGTCGCCACTGGATAGTCTGTGCGATTCCGTTTTCAAATGAGACTACCGGCTTCCAGCCAATAGCGGTCAGCGATTCACACGCCGGCTCCAACTTCATTACTTGGTCTGGGCGATACGCTAATTTTCCGAAACCAAGTAAATCTTTTGCTCCTAATTGTTTGGCAATAATATGTATCGCATCTTTTAAAATAACTGTCTGTGGATTCCCGACATTGACAACGCCTGCCGTAGATTCACTTTCGATAACAGATGAAAAGGCGCGAGCTAAATCGTAGGCGTGCAGATAACTCCACTCTTGTTCGCCCTCTGTTAACTCCATAACCTCGCCTTTAGTTAGGGTATCGATTAACTGCGGAATCAACCAGGTATCGGTATCGCAAGGTCCGTAAGTGGAGAATATTCGCAGCCACGCAAAACGTGTTTTCGATCCGGTAAGTGAGCTCTTCATGATCTTTCGTGCGGCAACTTTGGCCTTGCCATATTCGGTAGTTGGGTTATCCGGTAAATCCTCAGTGATTCGGTTAGAGATTGGTCCTAACTCGGCTTGGCTACCGACACCGATCACAAGCGCCACATCTGCATTTCTGGCCGCTACTGCCATGATTTCCATGCGATCAATATTCTCGAACTGACGATCATCATTTCTATCGTGATTTCCCACACCCCACCAATCGGCAAGAACTAAGGCATCGGGTTTTTCAGCCGAGATGAAATCTGCCCAGTCATCGTTCTCTCGCCGATCAATCTGCAACCCATCAATATTTGCTAGCCGATACGTATCCGAGCTCGGGCGGACAAGGGCAATAACCTGATTATTTGCCGATAAAACTCTACAAATCCACGAACCTAAAAAACCTGAGGATCCGGTGACAATTACTCTCATGTATTTGGTTTAAGAAGCGGATTGCCACCAACAAATCGATCAGGAACTTCAAATCGTGATTGCCCAACTGCATCCATCGCCGCGTAGAAGCGATCCAGCGGCTTCAAAGCTGCGAACTGCGCCGTAGTTATAGGAGATTGATAGACCTTAAAACTATATTTATTCAATACGTTTCCAGTTATCTCCGGTGTTTTAGGAGCACACGCTGCATCACCAACAAAGCAAATAATCCGCAGTTCATTGCTCATTCTTGTTTTCAACAAAATATCATTCGGTGCCTTAGCAATCCAATATGTATCGCCCACAAAACCAAGAGCGTTACTCACCGCACGATAAGAAGTCAAATAATTAAAATTACGCAGTTCAGCTTGTGCTGCATCGTCATTGAGAATCGCCGTCATTGCCGATGGATATGAAAATTCTTGTTGTTTTATTAAACCAGAGTTAGTAGAGATTACGGAAACTACCATAATTGCTACGTAAGACACTGGTGCAATCATACGAACTAAAATATGCGAATCATTTTTAGAATTCTTAGCTTTCTTACCCACTTTTACTTTCAAATTCTGCGACATTCTCTCGCCAATTATTAGCAAGAAAAGCGGACCAACATAAGTTGCTACTTTTACATAAGAATAATTACTTCCTAAACTTGTATTGTTTGCCCAAAAGGCAACTGCGGCACAAACAATTACGATCGATATACCGAGGATAGAAACTGACTTATCCCATGCAGTCTTACTGCTAAGTCCACGCAACACTAGCCAGATTATTGCAGCCGATAATAGAACTCCGATGAGCAGCACTATTGGGTCTCGTGGAGTACCAGGCGTTCCGGTCCAGATATTAATCACGCCAAGCATTTCAGATGGCAACGGCCAGTGATTGAAGAGAAATCCAGTACCGGAAGCTAGTTTTAATCGAATACTCATGGTGGTCATCGCGGCGTAGGTGTATGGCGCAGCAATTATCGCTGCAATAACTCCACCTAGGAACATGGATTTAACTAGTGAAAGACTCAAATCCCCTTTGGCCAAAATTCCTAAGAAAATAGCTGAAATTGCGAAAACCGCCGCCAAAGTCATACTTGAATCTATATACGTCACTGCATTTGCAAGCCACCCAAAGGCTGAGAGCGCAATCAAACCTTTGAAGGCTTTCGGCGTTAACTCATCTTTACTTTTTAAATAGAGCGTAAGTAGCAAGGTACTCGAGAGTAAGCCGATACCTGGTAAGGCCCAAACTTGCGCCATTCCACCATTAAATACTTGAACCATCATTGGCGCTGATGATATTGATGCAATTAGAAGCAAGAACGATACTGAGTAGCGAACAAAAACCAAACGGGAAAATGAGTAGATTATTAACCCAAGCGCTGCGATTCCTGCAGAGATTGTTAAACCCTGTCCGGCAATTAGGTATGAAGGGTCAATCCGTAATACTTGTGCAAATGGAATACTCAAACCCCATCGAGTTCCATAAATTAAATAGTCATACCCTGCCTGTTGTTGCATTGATGGCAGTTGATACAAGTGATAAATAGCCTCACCTAAATTTTTGTCCCCTAAGAAAGTTAAAAAATTATCTCGACCTTGCGACCAGGTAGATCCAACCCTTGGTTGGGCAAGAACCGTCATTAAATTCTGCGGAATATCTGGACCTCTGCCTGCAGTAATTTTAAGTGCGGTAGCGCCCTCCCAATATGGCTTACTGTAAAAAGCGGTAACAAAAGGAACGAGCAAGAGCAGGGCATCCATGCGTCCAAACTCTTTCCAGACAACTAAAGTTTTTCTATTGGCGGGAATAATCAGAAGAGCTAGTGAAAACAGAGTAAGAACAATCAAAATCGTGAGATAGCTATTCGCGCCAAATAACCCAAATGCCCACGCGGCGGCGATGCTTGAAGCTGCGAAGCCAATTCCAATTGAAAGACCTAATGCAACGGGACCTCGACTTTTAGAGCCACCAGAAATTGCAGAAGTAATAATGGAGCCTGGGACAAAGCCCAAAACTAGTGCGATAACCAATACGGCAAAGGTAATAGCCACGAGTGTGAACACGTAATCCCCAATCAGTAAAACTTATAGGTAAACAATAATTGATTGCCGATACTAAATTGAGTAAATACCTACCCTTCTTTAGCCCCTATTACCTAATATCGGGATTAAAAGGATCTAAGCGCAGCATTTCCGCCTTTGCTGTTGCAATATCTGCCGGCGCTGCCGTCGGAATAGTTGTCCACAACTGCCAGAAATCAAAGGAGTCGGGATAACCCTTAATAGCATCACGAATTACAGCAATCGACTCAGCATCCATTTTGTATTCCCGCAAAACTGTCGCAACGTGAAGAAGACGTCTCTCATCGATGGGTTTTAGATATGCCGCAGCCTGTAACGCCTTAATATCACCACTCTTCAAAGCTGAAAAAAAGTTGGCATTTGCATAGTAGTGAGGGATAGCCACTATCGCACCCAGTACCACTCCACCAAAAACTCTCAATACAACGGCCGAGGAAAGTGGTTGAACTGTAGCTTTAGTTTTTCTCGGCTGTGGTTTTCTCTTTAAAGGCAGTTCATTATCAAACTTTGTATCCCTAGTATTTATTTCATAACCAATTATCAGCCCTGACATGACCCAACCCCAGATTGCTAAGCCAAGTTGATTTATGCTGACAAATGACTGGGCTTGATAAGCAACCCACGCGCCAACTATCGCAGCAAAATAGACATCAAAGCCTGTTTGGCGCTTTACAACTTTCACGATAGATACAATTGCAAGAGCAATAATTGCAAAATACAAAAGCAAGAGTGGGATACCGCCGCTGGCTGCAATATCTAAGTAAACATTATGTGCGGTATTTGTATAAGTAAAGAAATTATTTTCATAAAAACTACTTGGCCGTGATCGTCTATACCAATCAACAAAACTATCCATCCCAACGCCAAAAAAAGGATGATCGACAATCATTTTAAGCGCTGCCCGCCAATAATATCCGCGCGCTTCAAGTGAACCCTTATAGAGAAAACTCGCGAGCGGACCGGCGTTAATTAGACCCAGAAAGACTAACCCGCCTCCTATAACTCCACCTCCGGCAACAATAGTCCCAAGAGTTTTTCGATTATTCATAAATAACCAAAGAATCAACACAATCAATGCGCCTGCCATTAAAGCAAAATAGCCCTGCTTTGCGAGAGTCTCGTAAATAACTACAACTGATGCCAATCCAAGTATTGCCAATCCAACTCGTATTGCAATACTTAAAGCCAAATTTAACGCCATCGTAAAAGCTATGATCGCAATCATTCCCATGAAAGCTGATTGAAAATTTGAATTACCAAGAGTTCCGACCGGTGCGTTGACGGTATAGAGGGTCGTAAAGGGAAGGGGATCCAAATTTAGGTATTGGATATTTCCGTAGACCACCAAAATGGCTCCAACAACAAGTGCAACTCGAGTGAATTTCTTAAAAAATTCCTTATCTGAAACAAGGGCACTACCTATCAAAAGCAAAGCAAGTGAGATATAGGCCAGCGCACCAGTGTTACGTCCATAAGTTCCAAATATCTGTCCGCCAAAATTAGCTCCAGAGAATAGAAGGACAATGGCGATCTGAATTACAAAAAAAGTTACCACTAAGAATATGAGTCTGTACTCTGAACCTAGAATTCTTCTAAAGGCTGTAGCAAAAAGTGATAGCGCAACTATTGAAAAAAAGGCTAAAGCTGAGAGCTTTGAAATATTTATTGGGTCAAGCTGTGTGTACGGTGTAACTATAAGCGTCACAACAGTAACTGCCGTCAGAATCAGTGTTCCCAACAATTTCTTACTTCCCGTATCCAGCATGTGCCAAGAGTACTTAATAACCCTTTGGAAAAGCCGAAACCCGGCCCCCTCGTGAGAGAGAACCGGGTTCCGAACAAGAACTAACTCCTAAGAGTCAGATCCTTAGAAAGTTTGTGCTAATTAAGCACGAACTTTCTTCTGGATCTTGACGATTAGGTTTGTTAGGGAGATCAGACGCTTCGTTAGTGAAGCGATCTGAGCCTTAAGTCCATCCATCTGCTCAGTTACCTGAACAGATAGTGCAGCTACTGCATCTGCAGCATCTTGTGCTGCAGCTGTTGCTGCATCTGCTGCTTCTGCGGCAGCGTTAGCTGCATCAGTTGCTGCATTTCCTGCATCAGTTGCTTCTGCGGCTGCATCAAGTGCGGCCTGGGCTAAGTCAGCTGCTGCTGTCTCTGATGCTGATGGTGTCACATTTGCCATTGCTGAAATCACAAGACCAGCCTGAGCTGCTGCAAGTTTCGATCCACCAAGTGCTGAAATTGTGAAGTCACCTGATGTACTTGGAACGTTAACTTTGAAAGTCAAAGTTCCAGTTGATGAGCCAGTAGTCAATGAAGCTGTTGGCAATGAACCTGCAGCCAAAGCACGTGTGATTGTAACATCTGCAGCAAATGCTGCATAAGTTCCATCGGCAACAGTATTGCTAGCTGCATCCTTAATCATCACTGTGACGGTTGCAGCCTCTCCTGGTGTGTATGAAGCCTTGTCAAGAGTCATTGTGACTGATGAGGCAACATCTGAACCAGCACGCACTGAAACAGCAGCTGATGTGTAAGTAGCTGTTGAACCTGCAGCCACGTTAGAGAACGTGAAGCTAGAAGTTCCAGCAACAAGTGCTGTCAATGGGAATGATGCGATACCTGTTGAAGCTGTTGTTGCAGAAGAGCTTGCAAATACCGTTGTAGTTCCTGAGATACCAAATACTGTTGCGCCAGGAACAGTGTTTCCAGCTGCATCCTTAACAAGAACAGTAATTGCACCTGAGGAAGCTGTTGAACCAACAGCGATAACTGGCTTAACTACAGTAGCAACTGCTGAAGCAGCTGCACCATGAATGTTTGCAACTTCAGTCAAAACAACTGAACCTAATGTAAGAGTAACCGTTGAAGTACCAGATGTACCGTCACCGAATAGGTATACAAAGATAGCTCCAGTACCGGCACCTGACAACGATGTTGACTTAAGGCCAGATGATGTTGGTGTAGCTGTTGCTGTTAGTGATGGAATACTCAAAGTACCTGGACCCGAAACAGTAGCTACAAGAGTTGCTGAACCAGTCGCTGCGGCTGATGCCACATTAGGAGTTACCTTGATAGTTGCAATTGCTGCTGCTGAACCAGTCGCTGCTACTGAAACCGCGACAGTTGAACCAACTGTAGTAACGGCTCCTGGAACAATCTCTGATACTGATGTTGAATCTGCAGCTGCAGCTGATGCTGCGGCAGCAACTGTAACTGTCCATGTAACTGCAGAAGCAGAAGTTGCTTGACCTGTAGGGTTCGCTATAGAAACTGCCTCAGATGCGACTCCGTTAGAAGGAGTAGCTCTGATTACATAAGTACCAGGGATTGCAGTGGATGGTAGAGCAAGTGCGTACACTGCATTTGCCAAAGCAAAACTAGCGCCGCCGCCTGCTGTATCCATCATCTGTCCAACTAAACTCGAAGGAAGTGTTGGAAGTCCTCCAGTAGAAGTTCCTGCATTTACTGTAAGCGTTGGTACCGTAGTGTTTCCAGAAGGACCGCTGACAAGTGAGACTGTTACAGTCATTGTGTCACCAGCTAGACCTAGGAAAGTCTGTGTCAGCGTAGTGCTAGCAGCAGTTCCTGTGGTTACAGATGTTGCGGTTGCGCCAAGAGTCAATGTGTCTGACTGTGTAACTGCCGATGAAGGCGCTACAGAGAGAAGACCAAAGCCCAAAGCCGCAACTGCTACAAGCGCTATGCGCTTGAAAGTTGTCTTTGTAGACATTTATATCCTTTCGATTAGTCGGTCCTCGGACGATCCGAGTCCCGGCTTGAACCAGATTGCTCTGATTCGGTTCGATGAATCGCACGTGCTGATTCACCAAATTCCCCACCGTGTATCCGGACGCGGTGAGGAAACCTATTTATTTGTTTATCACCTGCACCGCTTGCGCTAGTACCTGGGTCTTACCAGCATTCATAAGAATGCGAGTTGTGATCGACTTGGGGGCCTCGGCTAGGTCATAGCCGCGCAGACCAGTTGGGATCGCAAAATTTGTTGGCTTTAAGTAACCGATATTGAAGGTTGCGGTAATTAGGTGCTGGCCATTTGCCAAGCGCTCAACTGATGAGTCAAATGAGTTGATTTCAACTGGGCTCCAGGTGCCACCAAAGCCCATGTTGATGCTGTTGGCACTGTAGTTAGTGCCGGTGCCATCAATGGTAATCAACTGATCGATCAAAATGTTTGGGCCAACCGAACCGGTAATGAACTGGTTGTTAATTAATAGGCCGGAAGTTCCAAGAGTTTGGGTTCCCCTCGTAACGCGGGCCTTGCCAGCGATTGATTTTTCATCGGTGATGCTGAAACCGGTTGGGATTCCCCCTTTATCAAGACCAAAAAATGAAAGTGGTGCGATCTTTGCATTAATCGCAGATTGCTGTGCCTTCTGTGTGGCAGCTGCGGCTTTGGCTTGCGCCTTTGCCGTTGCGGTGGCCTTTGCGGAGGCAGTTGCCTTTGCGGAGGCAGTTGCCTTTGCGGAGGCAGTTGCCTTTGCAGTTGCAGATGCTGCTGCCGTAGGCGCTATCGCAGCAGGTGCTTGGGCAGTAGGTGCTTTCGCGACCGGGGTGGAAACCTCGACAGCGAGTGGGGCAAGAACAGATTGCTCATTTCCACTCATTGAGTTAAAGCCAAGGAAGGCGGTGAAAACTAGTAGTAAGGAAAGGGCGGCCTTGGAAGATTTTTGGGCCAGCTCTACTGACTTCTTATAGGT